>Ga0207646_10000823_pt1 | contig 40335 bp, 54 predicted proteins | sample KBSK5502metaG_FD_184343 | JGI IMG/M metagenome (GOLD analysis project Ga0207646, IMG submission 184343) | Corn, switchgrass and miscanthus rhizosphere microbial communities from Kellogg Biological Station, Michigan, USA - KBS K5-50-2 metaG... | ecosystem: Host-associated > Plants > Roots >... | reverse complement strand
CCCACCGTTGCAACCCATATCCGCAACATCATGAACAAGCTCGGAGTGAACTCACGGGCACAGATCGCAAGCTGGATCACGTCATCCAATTGCTAGCGGTAGCCACCAGTAGTAACCCGTAGAAAGACGCCAAACACCGGAAAGGTCCGACACCGTCCCTAATTGCGTCATCCACGGTTTGCACGTCGGATCCGTATGTCCTTCCCACGTGCCTATCCGCGGCTGGACGTGCTGGTCAACAACGTCGGCGGATTCTGGGCACACCGGCATCCGACCGCCGACGGGTTAGAGCGCACATTCGCGCTCAACCACCTTGCCTCGTTCTTGCTCACCAACCTCCTTCTTGATCGGCTCAAGCAGAGCGCACCCGCTCGAGTCGTCAACGTTTCATCGCACGTACAGGCGGAGGGCCGGATAGATTTCGACGATCTGCAAGGCGCTCGAACTTACTCCGGGCAGGCGGCCTACAGCCAATCGAAACTCGCCAACGTGATGTTCACCAACGAGCTGGCCCGACGCCTCGAAGGGACCGGTGTCACCGCCAATTCCCTGCATCCCGGCGTTGTGTGCACCAACTTCGGCGCTGAAGACCAGACCTGGCTGTTCACAGTCGTCAACCAAGTGGTTCTCCCGTTCCTCAAGACTCCGGCGCAGGGTGCTCAGACGTCGATCTACCTGGCGTCTGCATCCGAAATGGACGGCGTCACGGGTCAGTTCTTCGCCAACAAGAAGGTCAAGGCGGCCAACAGGGTCGCGAACGACCCCGCAATGACGGCACGGCTCTGGCAGGCCAGCGCCGACCTGGTTGGGATGAAAGAGGCGATCTCGTAGATACGTTCTCTAGCCACGTGACCGTCCGGTTGTCTCCGACACGTAAATGAGCGTTCCTCAGGGAACAATTAGGGAACAGTCACCATCGATCGTGCCATGTCGTTGGATGTCGTTTCGTATTCGCAGACGAGAAGCGAACTCAGCCTGATAGAACCCGGCTTACAGTTCGCCCTCGGCCCACGCCGCAAGATATTGAAGTAAATGACACGCTGAACCACCGCATGTAGTAGTTCGGCATGTAAGCATGCCGATTCAGCACGGACGCAGTACCCGTACCCACTTTTTTCTGTATCCCCGCGGGCGATCTCGCCGAGCGGCCTGGTCGCTGTCAACCTGGCGAGCCGACGAGCGTTCGGGACGCTCGTGACAGATCAGCCAGAGCGGCACATACTGCGCACAACCACTGAGCCCGTCTGCGGCTTTCCGGCTCGTTACCCGACAAGAGCACGAGGGAGAGGCAAATGAGAAGGTTCATCGTGGCAATCTGTCTGGGGCTGGCGGGTTGGGGAAGTGCAGGCCTGGCGGCTCAGCCGGCTCTGGCCGCGAGCCTTTGCGTAGGAAGCGGAGCCGGCTGCTACTCGACGATCGCGGCGGCTCTGAGCGCCGCGCACGACGGTGACGTGATCCACATCGGCCCCGGCACGTTCGCGGGTGGCATCACCATCGATGTCAGCGTTCAGGTCATCGGCGCGGGATCGGGTTCGACATTCATCAAGGGCGGAGGGCCGGTCGTGATCATCGGTCAGGCCAACGCCCCGACCGAGCCCACTGTGTCCATCACGGGCGTCACGATCACGGGCGGACTCAACACGTCCTTCCCGGCTCGGTTTGTCACGCTTGGTGGCGGGATCGCTGTCCCGCCGGGTGCGAACGGCAGCGGGGCGACAGTCGCGATCACCGACAGCGTCATCACGAGGAACGCCGCGATCCCAAGTGCCAGCATTGCCGCCTCCAATGACTGCCCAACGTGTCAGTTCGCCGCCGCGAGAGGTGGTGGGATCTTCAATCGCGGCGCCATGACGCTGACGAACACCGTCGTCAGTGACAACCAGTCCGGTGACATCCCCGCCCTTCCGGCATTCGCAAGTGATGCCGTCGGCGGTGGGATTCTTGATGGGTTCGGTGCCTCGCTTACCTTGAACAACAGCCTGGTCACCCGCAACCACGCGCTCGCAACCGCCCCAAATGGTCGCTTCGCCAACGGTGGTGGAATCCTCGCTGCGAGCCAGGCGACGCTGACGATCGATGGCAGCACGGTGAGCGGCAACACTGCCGACCTGTCTGCCACCATTACCACCGCCGGCCCGGCCGGCACCTTTGTCGGGGCCTTTGCGGGTGGCATACACGTGGAGCAGAACGGTACGGCCACCATCCGTAACAGCACGATCACGGGCAACGAGGTCACGGCTACGAACCGGAGCGGCGACGCCACCGCAGCCTCCGGCGGCATCCACGCCGAGGCCTCGCTGGTTCTGCGCGACAGCACGGTCAGCAACAATCGGGTCAGCGCAGCAACGACGTTCACGGGATCACCCGCCGGAAACGCATTTGCCGACTCCGGTGCTACGGAGATCGATGGGCCGGCTACCATCAGCGACACGAAGTTCGTCGGCAACAACGTGAGCGCGACGAGCACGGCCGGATTGGCTTTGGCGAACCCCGGGGGCGTGGGCGCGACTCCCTCCCAGCCGATGACCATCAGCGACAGCTTGATCAGCGGCAACAGCGCAAGCGCCGCCAGCACCACTGGACAGGCCGAAGTTCAGGGCGGCGGCATGCTGGCGGACGCGGTCGTGACGCTTCGCAACACCACCGTGAGCCACAACACGGGAGTCGCGACCGGTCCCTCGGGCGTGGCGCAGGGTGGAGGGATCTGGAACGGGAACTTTGGCCCTGGTGGGCCGTCGACACTGACGCTTGTCGACAGCGCGGTTACCGACAACACCCTGAGCGGTAGTCCAGGCATCTCGGTGCAGGGTGGAGGTCTCTACAACGGCCCTCAGGGAACGGTGACGCTGACGAATACGGTCATTGCTCAGAACGTTCCTGACAACTGTTTCCCAACAGGCACGATCACGGGCTGCTCTGGATGAGGGCGCCGGTGTTACTCAGGACATAGGCCTCGATGTCGCGGCGCGCTGTACTCGGATCGTCGTAGATTCTGCGGAACCACAGACAGAGTGCGATGCCCTCGGCATGATCCCGTGCCGGCGGCTGTCTAGATCGCTTGGCTGCAGCCCTCGGGTCAGCACGACCTCTGCTGGCGTTGATGCGACGCGTCGCAAATTGCGTTGGTGTCACCGCGATGGAACAGGTGAGACAGAAGGTTTTGGGTACCAGTACCCACTCAGTACCCAACCGCATCGTGTCGTTGCGTGTCGTTAGATGTCGCCGCGTATTCGGAAGAGCCAGTCCGAATTCGCGAAAAAAGAACCCGGCTTACAGTCCGCCCTCGACCCACCTTCTGCATCCCTTAGACCGCAGGTTTGCGGGCCGATGGTTGCGGTTTCTGCTTCACGTCTAGCAACGGCGCGGGGCTTGGCAGACTCGATACAACGATGCCCCCTCAACAGTAAGTCGCTGGCCAACCTTCTGTGCACCCATCGGGCGAGGTGCCTCAGAACGCACGGGTCAAGACCGTGAGGCGCCCGGTTCAGGACTTGTCGGGTGGAGGCCTATTGACGAGATTCCCGGACAGGCACCGGCGGTGAAACGCCGAAATTAGGCCCTTTCGCCGATGCGGGCGGACAACGGCGACCTATAGGTTGGGGTCACGTCCAGAAATTCAGGAGGTTGCCCATGTTCCGCCCAATCGTTCGTCTCTGGTTGCTCATCTTCGTGCCGTTTGCGATCCTGCCGTTCACGTTCATCTCCGGGGTCGTGGTGCCCGTCACGGCGCTGTGGGGCCATGCGGTGTTCCACCTCATCTATTTGCCGATCCTGGCCGTCGGCTGGTGGGCGCTCTGGCGGTTCGTCCGTGAGCCCTCGAACCTTGCCCTGCGCGTGATCGCAGCCTTGATGCTGCTCTGCCAGACCTCCGGTCTCTTCGGCCACGCCGGCGAACTGGTATCTGTGGTGCAGCGGGGCTTCTTCAGCGCGCCTTACTCGATCTTTTCGGAGAACCCTCACATGTTCTTCGCGAAATTCGCTCTGGGGGGGATCTTGGCGAGCGAGCTGCTCCTCATCGTGTTGACAGTCACTGCCGCCGTTCAGCGACTCTTCCGCCGCCCGCCAAGTGTCATAGGTGGGCAAGCCTCTACCTCAGCCTGAACGCCGCGAGCGCAGCCATGGAACTGATCGAGGACGGCATACCCCTACCGCCAAGACCCATCTCTCATCGGTCGCGTTCCTGGGACAATCGGCGCGTGCGTACGAAGACACGAGCGGTCGCGGATCTGTTGCCACTTGGCTTCTTTGTTGTCGCCGGCGCCTTGATTGCGTTCGCAGCGCGAGTGACGGGTCTCCCTTACTTCGGGACTGACCCGGCGGTGGTCGCGTCGCTCGGCGTCGGTGCTCTGGCCACGGCTGCGGTCGGCCACGCGACCTGGCGGAACGACCGCACTGTTGGTGTCACGATCGTGCTGGCCGCGTGGACGATCGCGGCCTATCTCATCGTGCTGGGCCTCGCCGGTCTCACGCATGCGAGCGCTGTGGTCAGGCTTGCGGTCGGTGGACACATTCCACCGCTGACGATGTTTGTCGTAACCGGATTGATTGCCCGCCGCAGCCTGCTGGGCCACCATGCAGCCAGCTGGCCGCTGTTCGTCTCGGTCGCGCTCGCTGCGGTTGTTTTCGTGGCTACGTTCACGCTCGCGCATCTGGAAGGCGTGTCGCCGATCCTTGACCTGCCCGGTCCGGTCCAGACCGCGGCCATCTCACTGAACTTCGTGTGGCTGGCCACCTTGCTGCTCCCTCCGGCGCTGCTGATCTGGTCCCGACGCGGCAACACGCATGCTGATCCAGGGCGCCTCGCCACCGCCGCGGTCGCGTCCTTGGTGCCCCTCTGCCAGATATTGCTGTGCACGCTGCTGGGTCGTGCGATCAACGGGAGCGGAATCAGCCTTGACGCTGGCGCGGTCATTCTGCTCGTCGGCCTTGGGGCTGCGTGGCCGCTGACCGCGGTCGGCTACGGACTGGCGATTCGTGGACGCGCTGCGCCATTCACCGTCAGCACCGGCGTACTGGCGCGTGCTGGTTCGCTTGTTCTCGGACTGATGACCGCGATGATCGCCATCTGTGTCGGACTCTTCGTCAGCTTCGGGCATGGGATTGGGACCACGCTCACCATCGCGGTTTCGGTGCTTGTCGTGGCGCTTGCGCTGCGGCCGATCGCAGTTCGGGTCCTTGCGGCAGTAGTCGGCGAGGCCACTTACCCGCACCAACCTGAGACCACCTTAGACGGCTTCAGCCATCAAATTCGACGCGAGCCGTCGAAGCTGTCAGCGCTCTCCGGGCGAGAGAGGGAAGTATTGCGGTTGCTGGCAGCCGGGCTGAGCAACGCGGGAATAGCGGCCGAGCTCGTGCTTTCAGAGCGCACTATCGACGCTCATCTCAGATCGGTCTTTGGCAAGCTCGAGATGCCAGATTCGAAGCACGACAATCGCCGTGTCCAGGCCGCCGGCATTTGGGCCAGCGAATCGCATTATCTGGCTCACCGCGTCGACGCGCCGGAAATTAAGGTCTGAGAGTTTTTCCGATCAAATTTCGGATGTTCCCCGGATAAACACCAACTGTTCCAGGCTGCTACGAACATGCGCCATTGGACCGAGAAAAGGTCATCAACCAGATCGCTGGGTGGACAGTAGGTTTGACGTACCAGTACGCATCCAGTACGCAGCCGCCCTCAATCGCCAGGTGTCGCTTGGTGTCGTTTCGTATTCAGATCGGTTGCGTCGATCTCACGCATACAGAACCCGCCTTACAGTCCGCTCTCGGCCCACCTTCCCGCTCTCTAACGCAGTCCTGCTTCGCGGGCTTTGACGATCGCCTGCGATCGGTCCGCTAGCTGAAGCTTGTCGAAGATGCTTGTGACGTAGTTGCGGACCGTCTTCGGGCTCAGGTGTAGACGCTCGGCGATGACCGCGTTCTTGTGTCCCTGGGCGATGAGCTCCAAGGTCTGACGCTCGCGTTCTGTCAGCTCTGGAAAGACAGCCGGTCGGGCGGCCGGGCTCGCCTCTGCGAGCATGCTGAGCAGGCGACTGGCGATCGCCGGGCTGAAGATGGCCTCGCCCGCGGCGACTGCGCGGATGGCTCGAATGGCGTCGGACGACCTCATTCCCTTGACGACGTAGCCGCGCGCACCGGCCCTCATCGCGGCCAGGACAGAGTCGTCGTCCTCGAACATCGTCACCACCAGCACCCTGGTGTTGGGAGACTCCGCGATTACCCGCCGGGTTGCCTCGATGCCGTCCAGGTCCGGCATCCGGATGTCCATGAGGGCTACGTCGGGCAGAAGCTGACCAGCAAGCGATACGGCCTCCAGGCCGGTGGCGGCCTCTCCGACAAGCTCGATGTCGGGTTCGGACTCGAACATCGCGCGCAGTCCGTCACGAAAGAGAGGATGGTCGTCTGCGATCACGACTCGAATTGGGACGGGCATCATGCTCGAGCCAGGATAGGCAGCTGGACAAAGACTCGAGTACCGCTCGAACGCCCCGGCCCGATGCTGCTCGTCCCGCCGACCTCCGCGGCTCGCTCCCGTATCGAGCTCATGCCGACACCCGGCGGCCCAGCCTCCGCGAGGCCGATCCCGTTGTCGATCACCTCGAGATTGAGGGATCCGTTCACTGTCAGTCGAAGACGGCACCGGCCCGCCCGAGCATGCCGCGCGACGTTGGTCAGCGCCTCCTGGGCGATCCGATATGCGGCGAGCTCGACGTCGGCGGGGAGCTGTGGTAGCTCGTCCGGCACCTCGACCATCATCCGCATGCCGCCCGCGTGTGTCGCCGCGGCCTGCCGGATCGCGCCGGCGAGGCCAAGCTCGTCCAGAGCCGGCGGCCGCAGGTTGTAGACGAGACGGCGAACGTCGGCCATCGCCGTCTGGGCGTCCACCTCCAGCTCCTTGAGCAGCGCCTGCGCGCGTTCGGGATCGCGTTTGAACAAGGCGAGAGCCGAGCCGGCTTTCAGCGTTTGCGCGGCGAGCGATGGGCCGAGGCCGTCGTGAAGGTCTCGCCGGAGTCGCCTCCGCTCCTCCTCCACCGCGGACACCAGCCGCTCACGCGAGCGTTGGAGCTGGTTGGCCACAACGACCGAGTGGACGGCAGCAGCGGCCTGCCGCGTAAGGTCGGCCAGCAAACGCTCTTCGCCGGGCAATAGCTTCGCGCCATAAGGGCCGAGCGACAGGACAAGCTCTCCCGTTGAGTCACCCTGATAAATGAGTGGGATGACGATGGACTCCCCGACCATCGATCCGTACTCCGCATGAATCGCGTCGCGTCCCTCAGCCGCGACTCGAATCGCGACATATGGCAAACGAAGCGCTCGGGCGATGGTACCGGCGACAGCCTCGAGCAGCGGTGTGTCAGCCGTCGTAGCTTCCAGCTGCCGCCCGAGACCAACCAGGACCTCGTAAGGATCAGGTCGCGCGCCGAACAGGAGGCGGTTCACGCCTGCCTGAACGCGCACGCGGAGTGGCGCGAACGCCACGGCGATCACCCCCGTAGCCAGGAGAGAGATCAGAAGGCCCGCCCGTTGCTGGAGGAGCGCACCGAATGCACCGACCACGCCCACGTAGAAACCAGCCACGACGATCGTCAGGACTCCATAGACGAGAGCCCGGTTGATGATGACGTCGACGTCATATAGGCGGTAACGAAGGATCGCGACGGCGGTGGCCGCTGGCAATCCGACGATCAGCAGCGCGTGCATCGCGACCGATCCGACGTCGGGAAGCAAGCTCCCCCAGAACACCTGGATCAGGAAGTGGGCCAGGAACGCCACCAAGGTCAGCAGAGCCACGAGAGCCAGCCACTTCACCTGCTGTCTCTCGTCGGCGCGCGACCTGGCAAATCTCGCCAGCAGCGCTACGGTGGCGCCGGCAAGCGCCAGCAACGAAAGCAGCCACGTCCCCACGTAGATCGTCCCGCCCGCCGCGGTGTTCTCGAGGCTGACGGTGATGAAGCCTGTCGGGTTCGCGGCTAGGAGCGCCGTTGCAGAGAAATGACCGGTGATCGGACCACGGGCAAAGAGTTCAACCGCCACCCGGGAGACCGCGGCCAAAACGGCGAGTCCCAGCAGCGGACGCCACCGTGGTGAGGGTAGTCGTCCATTTGGAAAGAGGATGAAAAGGACTGAGAACCCGACCGGGTAGCTGAGGTAGTAGCACCACGTCTGCAGCCAGGCGGCTGCCGCCCAGCCCGGGAAGTGATGACCGGCGTAGGCATCCGCCAGCGCGGTCAGTGAGGTGTCGACTGAGATAATGAGGAAAAGCCAGCCGATCGCGTTGCGCGGCTGACGGTGGGCGATCAGATCGCCCGCAATCGCGTAGGCCGCGATCAACGGGATGATCTCCAGGAAGGCGGGCCACTGGGGAGCCTTGTCGACGTTCGTCGCGATCAACACACCGGCGACAGCGGCGGCGACCAGCGAGCCGCCCGCGAGTCCCCTGGCAAGGTTTGCAGGATCCCGCCGCAGCGTCGCCAACGGCGGATTGGTGAATCTCACGTCGGGTCTCGCCGCAACACTAGACCGTCGCGCGTCGAGCGTCTCGGGACTCAGGCCCTGAATTCTGTCCCGGGCGGATGGGACAGCATTCGTTACTCCCGCCTCTTATGTGATGGTCAGGCCTCGGACTAGCGTGGATCGAGATGAAAACAACGACGCTGTTCCGCCTCGGTGGTCTCTTGTTAGCGATCGGCGGCTTGCTCGGTCCAATCGGTCACTTGGTCCTTCATCCGCCGAGCCACGCATTGCAGTACCAGGGAACACCTCAGTGGGTCCTGGCCCACGCCGTCCTCACAGTCTCGTGGGTCTTGATCCTCTTCGGTGTCTTCGCCCTCTATGGGCTTGGTCACGAGCGAATGGGCGTGATCGGGTTGGTCGGGTTCGCACTCGTCGCAGTGGTCTGTCTTTACCAGGTGGCTTCGTATGCGTTCGACGCTTTCACACTGCCGGAGATTCGAACGACGTTTCCAGGTGAGACGGCGACCGACCCCAACGGTTCGTTCAATCAGTTCCCCAACGGACTCTTTCCGCTCCCTTTGAGCTTTCCGATCGGCCTGATCCTGTTTGGAATCGCGATCTTCCGATCCAGCTTCGAGCAGCGCTGGGCCGGCATCGGCCTGGTCATGAGCGTGGTCTTCATCTATGCCGGCGGCGCAGTCGCCCACAGCCCTCTCCATTTCGAGCGAGCGATCCCCATCGTCTTGTCAATCAACTCTCTCGTGTTCGCCTGGCTGGGCTTCGGCCTCCTGCAGGGAATGCGTACCGGTGTGCAGCTTGCTACGCCTGCCGCCGTCCTGACACCGCTAGGGGCGCATTCGGCTCAGTAGGGCCTCTCCCGAATCGCGCACGTCAGCCCTGAGTGCCGCCAGCGTTTTCCCTGGTCCTCGCAGGGGTCGGTCCGCTGGTCTCCGATGAGATACAGAAAGTTTCGCGTACCAGTACGCGTCTAGTACGTAGCCGCCCTCAATCGTGGGATGCCGTTAGGTGTCGTTTCACATTCAGAATTGGTAGGTCGATCTCACCTGGGCAGAACCCGGCTTACGCGCCGCTCTCGGCCCACCTTCTGTATCCCTTAGACCGCAATTTGAGCGCTCGGCGTCGGCTACCTGGTCGGGATAGGGATCTGCGGTCCCACGATCCTCACGCCATAGCGAGCCTCGATCACCGCGACGTGGTTCCAGTCCGGAGGCCCCTGGATCGAGTCGAAGTACGTCCTCCGCTCCGCGAACATCTCGTCCAGGCCGGCCGGCGTGATGACGCTGTTGAGGCGCACCGGCACATCGCCCAGGTTGGCGAAGGTGTGAGGGATTCCTGGCGGCAACCAGGCCAGGCCTCCGGCGGGGACCTCGAACCGCTCGTCCCCGACCTGGACCGTCAGGACGCCTTCGAGCACGAAGAAGAGCTCGGTCTCGTTGGTGTGAACGTGTAGCGGCGGCCCCGCATGCAGCGGTGGGACGCTTCCTTCGCCGCTAGACAATGCACCGGCGGTGTCTGCACCAGTGAACCGGATCTGCCAGCCATCGCCGGCGACATCGCAGCGGTTCTCACCCGGCCCGAGCACAAATGGTTTCGTCAATGTCTTCGTGGTCCCTGTCACATCCATCGTTGGTCTGTCTCCTCCGCGGCCTCGCCGCCGCTAGCTGATGAAAGGAGGTTAGGACCGGGTTGACGGCGCGCACATCGTGTAGATCACTGAGCCGGCTACGTAGGGCCGAACGAGTAGCGTTCCGGCCATGGACGCAGCCAGCGGCCTCTCGCAGCGAAGTCGGGAAACGCTCAGGCCCCTTAGCGTGCTCTCTGGCGCCTTCGACCTCGAGCTCGCCGTTGAGCTGGCTGGTGTCTCGCGTGCGGACCTGGTCGCCTCGCTCGAGGAGGCGGCTCGGGCCGGGCTGGCTCAACTCGAGGCCGGTCAGGGGCGGTTCGAGTCGGCACCACGTGAGGCGCTTTATCAGGACCTCGGGATTGCCGGCCAGGCCCTTGCCCACGAGCGCGCCGCAGACTTGCTGCAGCGGCTGCGGCCGAACGACCTGACGGCGCGAGCAGCTCAGCTCATGGGAGCGATCAGCCTCGTCGGCCTCGAACCGGTCCTGGCTGCTCTGACGGCGGCCGCCGACACGGCGCTCCGCGCCTATGAATGGGAGGAGGCAGACGAGCACCTGGGCCGTGCCGTCGAGCTGACACGGGCTCGGCGCGACTATCGAGCCGATGAATTGGACCTTCGCCGGGCCTACGCGCTCTACCGGGCAGGCCTCTACGCGGACGCGATGGCCTCCTGCCGCGCGGTCGCCCGTAGCGCGCGCCAGTCGGGAGACTTTGGCCTGCTCGCGCGGTCGGCGATGGTCGTCCGCGGCATCGACGATCGTGCGATCTGCGGCGAGCTCCTGGAAACGCTGCGGGCTGCGATTGGAAGCCTGGCGCCGGACAGCCCGCTCGCCGCGCGAGCCCGAGCCAACATGGTCCTGTTGGAGGCGCAGTTGCACCGCCGTCCGGCGGACGAGGCACAGGCCAGGGAGTCACTGGAGGTGGCAGTGCGGGGCGGCGACCCCCGGGCCATCGTCGAGGCGCTGCACGCGGTCGAGTCGTCACTGCAGGGACCGCGCCGAGCTTTGGAGAGACTACAGGTGGCGGACCGCATGCAGCAGCTGGCAGAGCGCGCCGATCTGGACGAATACATGCGCTGGCCGCTCTCCTGGCGGGTCGACGGCCTCTGGCTGCTGGGGCGGCGCCCCGCGCTCGACGAAGCCATCGACCGCCTCGAGGAGTACGCCAGGGCGCGCCGTGATGGACTCGGGATATGGAAGGCCGTACTGGCAAGAGCATCTCTGGCAGCGGTCGAGGGCCGGTTTGCGGACGCGGCGGCCCTTGCCGACGCCGCCCTCGCAGCGGCTCACGCCGGCGGGCACGAGTCGGCGGTCTTCATCGATCGACTCTTACGCACCCATCTCGCAGGCCTTGCCCACGGCGACCAGGCGGGCGACTTTAGGATCCGGGACTTCCCGCGGGGAGGCGAGGTCTACGCCATCTTTCCGGGCATGGAGGCGGCAGCTCGCGGCGAGCTCGAGGAGGCGGGCGTCCTCTTTGAACGCGCCTGGCCCCTCATCGACGCCGTCGTCGACCACGAGCTCGAGCTGTCCTTCTACCGCGCATTCGCGGTCACGATCACGGCCCTGGAGCTGCCCGAACCGGCTCGGGCCCTCCACGCCAGGCTGGCTCCGTTCGCGGACATGATGACGGTCGGCGCCAGCGGTGCGGTCGTCTCTGCGGGCTCGGCGAGCCAGTACATGGGGGAGCTGGCGGCCCTCGCCGGGGACTGGGAAGCGATGGACGAGGACTTCACGCGCGCTCTCCGGCGCAACATCGAGTTCGGCGACCGACCGAGCACCGCCCGCACGCGCTACAGCTGGGCCAACCGCTTGATGCGTCGTGGTCTTGCCCGTGACCGCGATCGCGCCGAATCGCTTCTGGACGCCGCTTCACGCGATGCCGCGGAACTCGGGATGGTACCGCTGAGCGAGGCGATAGCCGCGCTGCAACGCGACCTGCGCTCGCGCCCCGAGCACACGCTCACCCCCCGAGAGCTCGAGGTGGCCCGGCTCGTCGCCACGGGTCTGACCAACAAAGAGATCGCGCGCGTACTGAAGGTCTCGGTCCGCACCGCAGAGACCCACCTACTCCACGTGATGACCAAGCTGGGCCTCGAGAACAGGGCGCAGGTGGCCGCCTGGGTCGCCCGTCCCCGATAACGCCGCGCGATCTCTTGCTTGCAACTCGGTGAAGGGGATACAGAACGATTTGCGTACCAGTACGGATTTAGTACGCAACCGCATCGTGTCGGCAACTGTCGTTAGATGTCATCCCGTATTCGAGAGGGCATAGCTGAACTCGCAGAAAACGAACCCGGCTTACAGTCCGCTCTCGGCCCACCTTCTGTATCCCTAAGACGACAGTGGTTCGTGGAACGGGCTATGACTGACTCCACCGCTGCTAGTCTGCCGCCCATGGGCGACGCGCCACCCCCGACACATTCACAAGCCGCGCACATCAACACGGGACTCGAGGTCGCCGGTCGCATCGCTGCCACCGCCTTCGGCGCCTACATCGCTCTTACGAGCGCGGTTGGGATTTCGCTCGGCCTCCACGCTGGCGAGGGATGGCTCGCCATCATCTATGGCGCCCTGGGGGTGAGCATGGGCGTGGGAGGTATGGTCGGAGTTTGGATGAAGGGAGCGCTCCGGGGGGCCCTTCTCGGGTGGTTCCTGGTCGGGGTCGCCAGCCGCGCCATCGTGGAGGGGGACGCATACCTGGCCTTCATCAGCTTCCCGATTGCATTTGTGCTCCTCTCCGCGCTGGTGTTCGAGCTTCTGTATCAGCGATCGGCCGCCAAGGCTCTGGGCGCCGCCGCTGGCGGCTGTCTTGCCATCCTCGCGCTCCCTGCGCTGGCTGTCACGGCGCCATCAATGCCGGCGATCTGCTCGTCGGCCGCGGCCTTCGGCAGCTCCCAGTCAGTGGTGTTCCCGTACCCAGCCACGACCCTGTTCGACGCCGCTGAGGAACGCTACACCGAGCGCTGCTACACGCCGATACCGCCTCCGCCCTGAACCCCCGCAACTGCATCTGCATCAGCACGGTTACTTAGCCCGTCCTGAAATCAATGCGGTTTCGATTCCGATCGCGTCGCCGCTGGACGACCAGTCGGGGTGCAGACTAGCCGTGACGATCCCGTCTCCCGAATCGCGCACGTGCCGTGTGCCGGTCAGCTTTACCCCTATCCCTCGCCGGGGTCGGTCGGCTGGTCGCCCATGGCATATGGAAGGTTCTGCATACCAGTACGCGTCTAGTACACAGCCGCCCTCAATCGTGGGATGGCGTTAGGTGTCGGCCAGGTCGCGTGCGATCGTCGTGGTGCCGGTCGACTCGGCTCCGATGGGGCATACCCGGCGCACGTCCTACCTGACCCTCCGCGGCCAGAGGCGAAGCCTATCGGACTACATCCCCGACGTGGAGAAGCGCGGCCGAGGTCGACCACGGAAGCAGGGTCAGACCCTCCCCCCCAAATCCTCCGGGAAAAAATGATCAGGGCGTTGGGAGCCCGCACATGAGTCCCGCAAAGACCGGGGGCTAGAATTCGCGCCGTCGGCTCTTACGCGCTGCAGTGGCACGATCTGTTCCTTGGCCTGGGCGGGGCAGGTGCCGCGCTGACAGGATTGATCTTTGTCGCGGTAACGCTGCATCCGTCCGCGCTCCTCTCAGACCGGATATTTCGCATACGTGCCTCCTACACTCTGGCCGGACTGCTAGCCGCAACGCTGGAGTCATTTGCGGTCTTGATTCCGCCCGATTACCTCGCGTGGGGTCTGGCCTTCGACATGATTGCCTCCATCGGCATGCTTGCGAGCTACGTGCCGGTGCAGTGGCCGCTAATTCGTCGCGAGCCTACGCGCAGCATCCTTCTTGGTTCGGCGTACGACCTTCCCTTCGTTGCTCAAGCCGCCGGAGCGCTGACAGCATTGGGCGGCCACAGGGTTGGATTCGTGATCCTGGCCGCGAGCTTGGCGCTTCAGTTTCCTGTGGCGATGCTGGTCATCTGGCAGTTGCTGACTTATGAGGAGCAACAGCCAGCGGGGCAGTAACGCGTCGTCGCTCACAGATCGCCGGGCGGCCAGCGCCTCCTTCTCCTCGGCTGAGGCTGATCGGGCGGCGACCTGCTGGACCGCAGCGGGTCGTGCCAGCTGCCGCCATGCTTGCTCCATGCCTGCCACCAGGATGTCGATGTCGGGTGTAGCGCTTGCGTCCGCTGTCACAACGAGGTAGAGGCGACCCGCGTAGGAAATGGCGCAAAAGGTGAGAGTTACATTGCCAGCAACCTGGACGATCGGAATCACGTCGAGGATCTCGGCGCCGAGCACGTAGACCGGGACCGGCGGGCCGACCAGGTTGGTGGTGAACACGTTCACCCAATGCTGATGGGCCATCAGGTACTGCGCGACTGGAGTCGCTGCCAGCCCTCCAACCGCTTCCGGGATCGCGGCCGGATGCTGTTCGGCCTTGGCTTTGCGGGTCTCGCCGGCGATCATCTCGAGCCGAGTTCTGCTGTCGCCTTCGCCGACCGGGAGAGGAACCGCAAGAAGGCCCACCTGGTTGCCGAGGTTCATTGCCTCGGAGCTCGATCGAAGGGAGACGGCCACAGTGGTGATCAGGTCGACCTCGGATACCGCCTCGCGGCGCGCCCTCAGAAGCTCGCGCAGGCCTCCCGCCACCAGGTTCAGGAAGACGTCGTTGACCTTCGCGCCTGCCAAGCGGGCCTCATCCCTGGCTGTCGCGAGGTCGAGCCGCAGGAATCTGATGCGCCGGCCAGGCTTGACGGCCTGGTTGATGGACGTTGTCGGCGCCCTCCTGCGCAGGCGCAACGTTCGCCACGCCTCCACCATGAAGAGGCGCAGCGCTCGCACTCGAGAAACAGGATCCGTAATCGAGATGAGCCCACGCCGCACCGCGGATAGCTTGGTCGAGAGGTTGTCGGACAAAAGTTCCCACGGTCCTGGAATGGCTGCCGGCGTCCATGCCACCGGCGGGGGCTCTGCGGCATCCGCTTCGAGGTCGAACAGTGAGCCCATGATGGCCACGGCCGCCATTCCATCCGCGACCGAATGGTGGAGCTTCAGCAGCGCGGCGATCCGACCGTCGCCAAGGCCGGTCAGGAACCAGAACTCCCACAGGGGCCGCGAACGGTCGAGCAGTGTCCCATGGAGCCTGGCGGCGGTGTCGAGCAGCTGCAGCTGACCGCCGGGCGGATCGATGGCCGCCTCGAGGACGTGGTTGCGGATGTCGAACCCTGCATCGTCCACCCAAAGCGCGCGACCGCGAAGCAGGCCCGGAAAGTAGACGCGCCGGCGCAGCTCGGGCACGCGAAGGAGTCGGCTCTCGAGCCGACTTCTGATCTCATCCAGACGAAGCTGACCCGATTCATCGAGCAGCCGGTGGCCGTCGAGGATCACCAGACCTCCGAAATGAAAAGGCGATCGGAGCTTCTCCAGCCGGAGGTTACTCATATCGAACGAGGTGAGCCTGGCGAAGCGACTGACCATCTCTCAGCCTCGGCGTCGAAATCGACGCCCGGTGATCTGGCTTGGCTCGATGGCGACTCGAAAGGGCTTCGCGCCTGGCGCGACCGGCCACGGTGCCGCGGCGTGAGCGGCCCATGACACGTCGTCAAACGAATCCGTGGCGTCTACCGCGAGGCCCTGCACCATGACGCTCCAGCCGGCGCCGGCGGCGGAGTCGTACTCGTCGATTTCGAAGCACACCTTCGTCCCGGGTGCATGCGACAGCTTGGTACCCGACCCTGTACGAAAGGCGACTATCCGCCCGCTCATCGCGTAATTGACGGGAAAGATCTGGGGCTGCCCGTCGACGACGATGGCAATACGGCCCAGGCTGTGCTGCTTGAGAATCTCCAGACACTCGGATTCCGGGATCTCGTCCAGTTCATCTTCGCGCTGATCTGCTTTCATGCCACGCCTTCCTTAGGAGGCGGGTCGCTGAGCATCCGAGCGGAACTTGCGCCCGGTGAACTCATTGGCCCAGATGCCGACCCAGTGCTGGCGCGAGCCGGACTCGCTGTCGCTCAGGACTTCAACCTCGTCCGCTCGGGGATCCCGTATCACGGGGCCCCCCTCCTCGCGATGTGGAGGACGGCAACCGGCCGCCCGAGCCGGTCGCGCAACGCTCCGTGACGCATGACTACTGCGACGCGAGCCGAGGGCCGCGGACCCCGGCGGACCAGCATCGGAACTTCCGCGCGAATCGCGGGCCCGGCGATCGGAAGCCACGGGCAGCCGGCCCGACAGAGCACCTGTCCTGTGCGATCCATCCCACAGACCACCATGGCGCACGGCCGGCCAACCGTTTCCGTCGCGCGCATGCCGAACAGCGCTTCCGCCCGCCGGTTCCATGCGACCACCAGGCCGTGTAGGTCGACCGCAAATGCCGGGCTCGCGATGCGGGCGACCTGGGTCTCGATCTGCTCCAGCGATTCCGGGTCGATCACTTTGTCGGGTCTCCGGGTCAGGCCGCGCGGTGCCTCGTCGGATATGCGCCGTTCACCTTTTCGCCAAGGTCGGCCAAAAGCCACCAGCCGATCCACAGCGCCGGCGACAGCAGAGCGATCACACCCACCATCACTGCTCCCCCAAATCCATTGGTGTACATAGCCTTTCTCCTTATGACGGAGGCTAGGCGCGGTGGCTGCTCCAATCGAGGGTCAAATGGACTGGTCGGCGAAGGCCCCATGGCCCCCTCCCGAACCGTCCCAACCACCCTGACGGGCGCCTAATCCGCCGCGATGCTTCCCCGGCGGGTCAGCTCGGCGGTGACCGCAACCAGCGCCCGATACAGGCGGGGGCAGGTGGGACAGGATTCGATGTGAGCCTGCAGCCTCGCGGCGTCTTCGGGACGGAGTTCGCCGTCGATCAGGTCGGACGCCATGTCCCTGGCTTCGCCGCATGTGAGCTCTTTCATCTTTCCTCTCCGGCCAGGAGACTGACCAGCGCCTGACGGCCTCGGCGCAGGTGAGATTTGACTGTGGGCAGCGCGACACCCGTACCATCGGCGATCTCGCGCGCCTTGAAGCCATTCAGATCGTGAAGCACGACAGCGGCTCGCTGCTCCGGGGTCAGGCTTGCCAGGGCGTTGCGCACTCTTTGGCTGTCTTCGAGGCCGACGACGACTCGCTCTGGGTCCACGGTGTAATCCGGGTCCCGCCACAGCCGCTCCAGTCGCAGGGACTGCTCGAGGGCGGCCGCAGATTTCCTCCGGCGCAAGGCCTCGTAGCAGGCGTTGAGGCAGATCCGCTGAAACCAGGTGCAGACGTCGGCCGTGTGCCGGAAAGTCGAGCTGGAGCGGATCGCGCTCAAGGCCGCATCCTGGACCACGTCCTCGGCTTCGGCTGCATCGTCCAGCATGGACATCGCCATACGCGTGAGCCGGTCACGCCTCGACTCGATGCAGGTCGCCAGCTCTTCCTGGGTCAGCACGACATCTCGATCGTCCTGACCGGACGCGGTCCCGGGCGAGCCTGAAGGGCCCGCCCGAGAAGAAACGTCAGACCAGCGCCCGTACCTTCCACCCTCTGAAAGGCGCCCCGAACAGTGGAGCGAAGATGCAGACGTCGAAAACGCCGGCCAGAAGGGGCACGGCACCGACCACGCCAAGGATCAATCCCCAAATTCCCTGGACATAGAAGCCGGCCCCGATGAGCGCTACCCCGGCGACGATTCGGAGTATCCGTCCATACGGGCGCGACATGAACCTCGCGAAACCCATTGTGTGTATCACCTCCTGACTCTTGGATGAGCCAGGTGCTCAAAAGGATGCAGCCGGAGACGAGGCGGCGGCCGCCGACGCTTTCGCGCGGGCGCGTAGGGACTCGCACATCGACTCGCAGATCTGCGGCAGCTGCCGGTCGTCGACACGGTAGTAAACCGTCGAGGCTTCGCGCCGCCGAGCCACCAGGCCGCCGGCCGCCAGTCGATTCAGGTGTGCCGACGTATTGAAGCGCGAAACGTGCGCCGCCTCCGCGATCCCATGCACGGAGAGCTCACCGCGTTCCATCACCGTGTGCAGGATGCGAAGGCGCGTTGGATCGCTCAGCAGCGCGAACCGATGCGCCGCTTCCTGGATCTCCCAGTCGTTCATCGCCCGAGAGTAGCTGTGTAACTGTTCAACCAGATAGGGCCATTGGACCCTGTGGGCCTGGGCCGGCCGACTCTACCTCCAGCTGAAGGAAGCGCTGACACTCAGAAACGGAGGTAACTGATGGACGAACAAGAAAAACCCCTTTCGCTGGTGCTGTTTTCGGGCACAGACGACAAGTTGAACGCGGCCGCGGTCCTGACCGTCGGCGCTTCGGTGATGGGCCGCCCCGTGAACATCTTCCTCCAGTACTACGCGCTGGACGCGTTCCGGGCCGGAAACGTCGAGGCAGACCATGCGCTCGATCCCGAAGCAACGCCAGCGCAGGCTCCCGTGGTCCGAGCGCACCGCGGACAGCACTGGAGCGATCTGCTTAAGCAGGCGAAGGAGGTCGGCGAGGTGAACATCCAGGCGTGTGCGCTGTCGATGGATATGTTCCACCTACGGCAGAAGGACCTGGACCCGCTCGTGGACGGCATCGAAGGTGTCGCGGCATTCATGACCTCGGTCGGCGACGGCCAGGTCCTATTCATCTGAATCGGAGAAGACCAATGAGCACGATTCAAATCGACAAGACGATCGACGCGAGGGGGATGGCATGCCCCGGACCCTTGATGAACCTGATCGGAGCGATCCGCCAGGGCCAGGTGGGGCAGACCTTCGAGGTGCTGTCCAGCGACGAGGGCTCCAAGACCGACATCCCCGCCTGGGTGGCCAAGGCCAAGCAGGAGATGGTCGAGGTGGTTCCAGAAGACGGTTTTGCGCGCTTCATCGTGCGCAAGGCGAGGTGAGTCATGGCTTCTGAAGTCGTTGTTTTGGGCGGCGGGGTCGGCGGCACCATGTGCGCCAACCTGATCGCCAAGCACAGCCAGGGCCGCGCCCACGTCACCGTGGTCGACGCCACCGGCAACCACGTCTACCAGCCGGGGTTCCTGTACGTCGCCGTCGGGAAGGAAAAGCCGGCCACGCTGCAGCACCCGGAAAAGAGCCTGCTGCGGCCGGCCGTTTCACTCGTCGTCGATCGCGCTTCCCGCGTGGATCCGGCCGCGCAAACAGTGCTGCTCGAGTCTGGACGAACCTTGCGGTACGACCAGCTCCTGCTCGCGACTGGCAGCCGGACAGTGATGGAAGAGGTCCCCGGCGCGAAGGACGTTCACGACTTTTACACGATGGATGGGGCGATCCGCCTATTCGAGGCCCTGAAGACGTTTGAAGGCGGAACCATCGTTCTCGGCGTTGCGGGCATCCCGTACAAGTGCCCGCCGGCGCCGGTGGAGTTCGTTTTCTTGCTCGACGATTATCTGAGGGCGCGCGGCGTTCGCGAGAAGTCGCAGATCAAGCTGCTGTCCCCTCTGAACAGGGCATTCACCATCGAGGCAACCTCAAAGCTCGTCCAGCCGATCCTCGCCGAGCGGGGCATCGAACTGACCGGCTTCTTCAACGTCGAGTCAGTGGACCCGGTCGCCAAGACCGTCACCTCGCTGGAAGGCGAGACGGTCGACTACGACTTGCTGGTGCTGGTGCCGCCGCACCGCGGACAGAAGGTGATCGAAGACTCTGGTCTCGGCGACGAGCGAGGCTGGGTGCCTGTCGACAAGAACACTTTGAAACACACCAATTTCGAGCACATCTGGGCCATCGGCGACACAACCAACATCCCGATCTCCAAGAGCGGCTCGGTGGCTCACTACGAGGCATCGGTGGCGGCGGCGGAGATCAGTGCCGCCGCCAAGGGTGAGCCGGCGCCGGCGCACGTCTACGACGGGAAGGTCATGTGCTTCCTCGAGACCGGGCAGGGCCAGGCCACGACGATCCGCTTCGACTACGACCACCCGCCTGTGTCGCCAACGCCGAGCAGGCTGTGGCACTGGGCAAAGCTGCTGTTCAACAAGACCTACTGGCACACGGTCCCGCAAGGACGGCTGCCCTAAGACAACCAAGGAGATGACGAAATGAGCATCACGATCGCGAAGTCACTGGATCTGAAGGGGCTTTCCTGCCCCCTTCCGATCATCAAGACCGCGAAGGCCATGAAGGAGCTCGCGCCTGGCGAGCTGCTCGAGGCGTTCGCCACCGACCCCGGCGCTGTCCCTGACTTCAAGGCCTGGTCGCAGACCACGGGCAACGCGCTCGTCGAGTCGAGCGAGAGCGGCGGCGTCTACCGCTTCGTCCTGAAGAAGAAGGAGATTTGAGATGAGTGCTACCTCCCGCGTCTACGCCGCGGGGACCCCAGTGGTACCGCCAATTGCGCAAAGCGCTGAAGCAGTCACGGAGAAGAAGCCCGAGCTGGCGGACCGGATGGTCATCTTCGCGTGGAGCGGCGAGCTGGACAAGGTCTGGCCCACACTGATCCTCGCGACCACGGCCGCGGCGATGGGCAAGGACACCACGGTCTTCTTCACTTTCTGGGGTCTGTTCCCACTGGTGAAGAACGAAGTCCGCATCACCGGCGACAACTGGATGCAGAAGATGCTCTCCCTCATGAACCGGGGTGGCGACGAGCACCTGAAGCTCTCGAAGATGAACTTCGTGGGCGCCGGGCCGGCGATGATGAATCACCTCGCCAAGGAGCACGGCGTCGCCAGCCCGCACGAGTTGATGGAAATCGCCATCGAGATGGGCGTCCACATGGTGCCGTGCCAGATGACGATGGACATGATGGGCTTGAAGCGTTCAGACCTGATCGACGGCATCGATGAGCCTGCAGGTGCCACCAAGGCGCTCGCCGATGCGCAGGGCGCCATCACGCTCTTCATCTGATGATCGCTGTCACGTATGCAGGCGGGGATCGCTTGCGGGTGGATGTGCGGGGCCACGTGCTGCTCACGGACCAGCCGGTCGAGGATGGCGGTGAGGACACCGCGCCCACGCCGACTGAGATGTTCGTGAGCAGCCTGGCTGCGTGCGTCACGTTTTACGCCGAGCGATTCCTCCGCCGGCATGGACTATCCACTGAAGGCCTGAAAGTCACGGCCGATTACCAGTGGGGCGAGAACCCTCACCGAGTAGGAGAGATTGTGTTGAAGGTCGAGGCACCCGGCTTGACCGAGGTGAAGCGCGAGGCATTCGAGCGCGTCATCGAGCACTGCACGGTCCACAACACGTTGAGCGTGCCGCCGGTGGTGAGGGTCAATCTCGCTCCGGCGAAGGTCGCCGCCGCCTGATGATCCTGACCAATGAGGCCTAGAGGCACCAGGTCTTCCGACCCTTCTCCAGATTCCAGTTTCGACGTTGACTGGGCTAGTTGAAGGAGGAGCTTCCAAATGCAAACAGCTCAACGAACGAAACCGATCAAAGAGGCGGCGGCTGAGTTCCTGTCCAACAAGCGAATCGCGGTCACGGGCGTCTCGCGGAATCCTCAGAGTCACGGGAGCAACTTCGTGTACCAGCGACTGCGCGCGCACGGCTATGAGGTGTTCCCGGTCAATCCGAAGGCTGACCGGGTGGAGGGCGACAGGTGTTACCCGGACCTGAAGTCGATCCCTGGCGGTGTGTCAGCCGTGGTTATCGGGACCAGACCCGAGCTGGCGGAGTCAACGATGCGCGAGTGCGTCGAGCTTGGTATCAAACATGTCTGGATGCATCGCTCGGTAGATCGCGGCAGCGTCTCCGCCGCGGCTACCGATTACGGCCGGCGGCATGACATCAACGTCATTCCCGGCGGTTGCCCGCTCATGTTCGCGCCTGTCGACGATGGCGGTCACAAAGCGATGCGGTTCGTCTTCACATTGACGGGCGCCGTGCCGAGAAGGGTCTGAACATGAAATGGAATTGGCAGCGGGTGACTCTTGCGGTGGTCGACGGTTTCGCCGCCATCTCCGCGATCGGAGGCGGCTACGCAGTGATGATCGGGACCATCAAACCGGGCCCGGACCTCGCCGACGGGACGTTTGGCTGGCTCATCAGCGACTACGTCGTCGCTGGCGAGGTCCTTCTGGTGGTCACCGGTGGAACTGCGCTGGCCGCGCTCGTCGCGGCGCTTCTCAGCCGTACGGCCGGCGCTGGGTTCTCGGCAGCGGCCGGCCTGGTCATGATGGGCTGGATCGTGAGCGAGGTGTTCATTGTCGGGACGGACTGGCTGCAGGTGGTCTACTTTGCGGTCGGCCTCGCGATGCTGGCCCTCGCACTGATGGTCGAGCCGGCCCAGGTGCGGGCAGCGGCGCACAGACTCCACATGGCCTGACGTCAGCACAAGTCGCGGCGGTCACCCGCCGACCGCCGCGGTAGGGAAGTGGCCGACATCTCGACCGGCCGTTGCAAAATGGGCAGCCCATGACCTTGCCGCCACAGGCGCCTGACGTCTTCACCCGCGAAGAGCGGCAAATCATTCAGCGACACCGCACCCCTCAACAGGTCCAGCAGTTCCTGCGCAGGCTGCCCTACAACTGGGAGCTGCGGGGGGACACCCTCCGATCCTTTCGCCAGGTCGTCCGCCTCAAGACCGCGCACTGTTTGGAGGCGGCGCTCGTCGCGGCCGTGATTTTGGAGCAACACGGCTACCCCCCGCGTGTGGTCAGCTTCGAGTCCAAAGATGGGGTGGATCATGTGATCTTCGTGTTTCGCCACCGAGGTCGGTGGGGCGCGGTGGCCCGGTCCCGGGATGCGGGCCTGCACGGCCGCAAACCAGTGTTCCGCGGCATTCGCGATCTGGTGTGGAGCTACTTCGATCCATACGTGGACTTCACCGGCCGCATTACCGGCTACCAGTTGGTTGATCTGCGCGCCCTGGGCAAGTACGACTGGCGCCTCGCCCCCACAAACATCTGGAAGGTCGAGAACTATCTCCTCGAGATTCCGCACCGCAAACTGCAGTCGTCCAATCGCCGCTACCTGCGCTTGCTCGCGCGGTTTCGCGCATACCGCGAGCGACATCCCCGCGGCCCGGTCGTGGAGATCTACCGCGATCGTCAACACTGGATGTAGTGTGGATCTCTCTCCTCTCGATGCAATCGTCCGCCAGGGCGGTATAGGGGTCAGCGGGCCCCCCACTGGAACCAGCGGATGCCAATGCCCGCGAAAACGACCGAGTAAGCGGCGCACACCGCCAGCGCCAACCACGTGTCGCTGTTCCAGCTCGGTGGATTCATTGCGCCGGTGAGAAGCGTTTCAACGGTCCCGCCGGGTGACCATCGGGAGATGAGCTCGAAGGTCGTGCCGAAGATGGTCGACTGGCCGAACAGGCCCAGGGCAAACAGGGGCAAATAGGCGAGGCGCCCGACCGCATTCAGCGTGTCGGCGGATTTGACCAGGCCGGCCAGCGCCTGGCCTACACCAAGGAAGAGGGCTGAGCTGATGATCACGCAGATGAAGGTGAGCAGATACGCTTCGACGGTCAGGGAAACGCCCTTGAAGAGGCCGGCCGCCACCAGCACCACCAGTGCCATCGCCAGGATGGCGGCGACCTGCACGAAGAGGCGGCTGGTCATGATCGTCCAGGTCGGTGCCGGAGTCACGCGCAGGCGCTGAAAGACTCCCTTTTCCCGATCTCTCGCCACATTCATCGCGTAACCCAGGATGGCGATCGACGCCATGCCGAGAGTCAGCACGGACGCGACCCTGAACTGTGGATCACCCAGTGCGATGTAGAACTTGCTGGCAAAGAGCGCGAAGAGGACGACCAGAGGCAGAGCGAAGCTCAGCAGCAGCGCGCGGTTGTTGCGCAGCTGCACTGTAAAGTCGGCCTCCAGGAGCGCTCTGAGGATTTCGGTCAGCGCCGGTGCGCGAAGGGGAGGCGAGACCGACGCGGTCCTGACCGCGCGTGGCTCACTCACGCACATCACGTCCGGTGAGACCCATGAAGACGTCCTCGAGCGTGACCTGGCCTCTCGCGACCGCGAGCACATTCGGGTCGTTTTTGTGCTTTTCGATCAGGCCGGCAGGTGTGTCCACGGTCAGGATCTTGCCGTAGTCCATGATCGCGACGCGGTCGCATACCGACTGCGCCTCCTCCATCGAATGCGTGGTCAGCAGGATGCTGCGGCCGCTTTTGCGGATGCCCTCGATTCGGTCCCAGAGCTGACGCCTCGCCTGCGGGTCGAGGCCTGACGTCGGCTCGTCGAGCAGGACGAGCGGAGGGTCGTGGACTGTCGCGATGAGCAGCGACAGCCGCTTTTGCTGCCCGCCTGACAGCTGGCTGAACCGCCTGGACGCTTCGTCGCCCAGGTGGATTTCGGTCAGGCGATCGAAGATCGCCGGCCTTGTGAGCGGCACCCCGTACAGACCGGCGTACAGCCTGACGATCTCGCTGATCTTGAGCTCGGACTGAAAGCTCGTGGACTGGAGCTGAACGCCGATCAGCGCTTTGGCCAGCCCGGGATGGGCTCGAGCGTCGACCTCACGGATCAGGATCGAGCCGGAGGTAGGCTCGAGCAGTCCCTCGATCGCGCTCAGGGTGCTTGTCTTGCCGGCTCCGTTCGGACCCAGAAGCCCGAAGATCTCGCCTTCGTCGATATCGAGCGAGACCCCATCCACTGCTCGCTTGGGGCCGTAGCTGACGCGCAGGTCTTTGACCTGGAGGGCAAGACCAGTCACTGGCGGCGCTTCAGAGGTCAATCCGTTTACAGGCAGGGTATACCCCTAACGGGCGCGGGCGGTTGCGGCGGCGATGGTACCGCCTCAACACAGTGAGTCGCTGGTCAGTCCTACCTGACGCGCAACCAGGCGCGGATAGCAAGCACCGCAGCGATGACTAAGGCCGCACCACCGCCCAACACGAATCCGTGAGTCGCGAGCCAGCCTCCAGCACCTGAGGCGATCAACGCGCCGAGAAGGAGCGGGCCCGCGCAGCAGGCCACGACCAGGATTCCTGCCGCGGGAGCTGACCACCAATCATGGGAGGAGTGTGACGCCCGCAATGGGGCTACCTCATCGGTTGGTGCGCTCGCTCGCGTCTCTTGCATCACACCCAGTCGGGTCCGATCCGGGTACAGGTTGCCAGCCGCTCCGCGACGGGGGACATGGCGTCTAATGCTCGATCCACGATCCCATCCAGGCCACCCAGGGCGAGGCGATAGACGATCTCTTTGCCGCGGCGCTCGGTTTCCACAAAGCCACAGTGGCGCAGGCATGCGAGGTGTGTGCTGACGCGGGGCTGCGGCTGGGCCACCGCGCTGACCAGTTCGCTCACTGTGCGCTCGCCGTCGCCTAGGAGCTCAATGATCTGAAGGCGGGTTGGATCCCCTAGAACACGAAAGAACCGGGCCGCTGCACTCCGGTCGGTTGGCGCTACAATCTGGGAATACATATCTGGAAAGCAGGATACCATGTCGCAATCGCCTGTGTGGGCGACATTCCTCAGGGAGGACTCCAATGGCAGACCCGGTAGCGCAGCAGAAGTTCACGGTCGACGATTTCGCGGGGGCCATCAGCGCGGCGATGCCCAAGCTCGATCTGACCGACCAGCAGATCTCGACTGAGATCCATCAGCTCATGAGCGCGGGTATGCCGGTCGACCCGGCGGACGTCGCAGGAAACATCGGGGTTCCGGTCGAGCTGGTGAATGCGAGGCTGGACTCATGGCCCGGCGTCTACCGCGACTCTGCAGGCCGACTGGTCGGCTTCTGGGGGCAGGCACTCTCGGTGATCGACGCCGAATACCGGTTTCAGGTCGACGGCAAGACCACGTACGCGTGGTGCGCGCTCGACACGTTGTTCATCCCCAAGGTCATCGACAAGACGGTCCGCGTCGAAGCCTACGACCCGGTCACCGGCGAGCCCGTCTCGCTGGTGGTGCAGCCGGATGGCGTCCGCGACGTGCAGCCGGCGGGCGCGGTGGTTTCCATGGTGGTTCCGGACGCGCCGTTCGGGTATGACGTAGTCGAAGCGTTTTGCAGTCGGGTCTTCTTCTTTGCGTCCGAGGCAACCGGCGCCAAGTGGGCGGCCGAGCACCCGGGCACGACGATTCTCTCCGTCGACGAGGCCTTCAATGTTGGCCGCGTCCTTACCGAGCGTACTGCGCCAGACCTCTTCGGAAAGAAGGGATGAGGCACGAATACGATCTCGCAGTAATTGGTTCTGGGGCGGCCGCCTTCGCGGCCGCCATCGTCGCGTCAGACCTCGGCAAGCGAGTCGTCCTGGTGGAGTCGAATCAAGTTGGCGGTACATGTGTGAACGTCGGCTGCATTCCATCCAAGGCCATGCTCGCGAGCGTCGGCACAGGCTTCGATCTCAACACCATGGTCGATTCGAAGAACAACCTTGTGGATCGGATGCGGGCGGAAAAATACATCGACCTGGCCCGCGCTTACGGGTTCGAGATACTTCCAGGCACGGCCGAGTTCGTCGATGCGGAGTCGATCTCCGTCGCTGGCAAGCGAATCTCGGCGCACGCCTACCTCATCGCATCCGGTGCTTCGCCCGCCGTGCCCGCAATCGATGGCCTGCACGAGGCCGGCTACCTGACCAGCACGTCCGCACTCGACGTCCGTATCCCGCCCAGGGAGCTGGCGGTCATCGGAGCAAACGCGGTTGGGCTGGAGCTGGGTCAGCTCTTCATGAAGCTCGGCAGCAAGGTGACGTTCCTGGAGGCGATGCCGCGGATCACACCGCTCGAGGAGTTGGAGGTGTCGGCGGTGATGCGCTCCGTCCTCGAGGAGGATGGGGCGACAGTGCTGACGGGCGTCAAAATCGATTCCGTTCGGCGCGATGGCGATCGTCGAAGGGTCAGCTTCGAGCAGCGCGGCGGTCGGAATGAAATCTCAGTCGACCACGTGCTCGTCGCGACCGGGCGACGGCCGAACACCGCCGCCTTGGGTCTTGAGAAGGCTGGCATCGCGCTGACTGAGCGGGGCGCGGTCATGGTCGACGAGCACCTGAGGTCGACCAATCCTCGCGTGTGGGCGGCCGGCGACGTGACCGGCCATCCACAGTTTGTTTACGTTGCCGCTTATGAGGGCAACCTGGCGGCGCGAAACGCGCTCGAAGCCGCGGACCTCAAAGTCGACTTCACCGCGATGCCGCGAATAATCTTCACCACCCCGACCGTCGCGGCCGCGGGACTGACAGATGGGCAGGCCAACGCTCAGGGAATCAGGTGCTCATGCCGAGTCCTGCCGCTGTCCGCGGTGCCTCGTGCCTTGGTGAATCGAGATACGCGCGGCTTCGTCAAAATCGTTGCCGAGCAAGCGACCGGGCGGATTATCGGAGCCACGGCGGTTGCCGATGGAGCAGCAGATGTCATCCTTGCCGCGGTCTACGCCATTCAATTAGGGCTGACGACGGACCAGGTCGCCTCGACATGGGCGCCATATCTGACGTTCGCCGAGGCCTTCAAGCTGGCCGCGCAGACCTTCAAGCGCGACGTGTCGAAACTGAGCTGCTGCGCGGCATGACAACCAAAATTCTCGAGACGCCCAGCGAGTCACAGGATTTGATTCGGCGAATTGCCTTTCGACTCCTGCTTGCGGAATCCGAGCCGATCGGCGTGGAACAGCTCTCCGCAGCGACCGGCATCAAGTCGGACCGCCTCTTGCGGCTGCTTGAAGAGCTGGACAGCGCGGGTCGGATTCGGCGTGACGAAGGCGGCCACGTGGTCGGATCGGCCGGATTGAGCGTCACTCCCGATCGGCATGAGATCGAGCTCGATGGGCGCAAGTTCTGGACGTGGTGCGCCTACGACATCCTCGGGATCTTCGGGGCGCTAGGAGCCGGCGGCCACGCGCTTTCACCGAGTCCGGTCGGCCCAGCTATCGAGCTCCGGTTCGAGCGCGGGCGTCCTGTCGGCAACCATGCGGTTCTCTTCAGGCCGGATGAAGAGCTGATGGGCAGCTGCGAGAACGTTTACGAGGAGTGGTGCCCCAACAGCAACCTCTTTGCGGACGCCGGGCAGGCGACCCGATGGGCCGAGGAGCGTCGCATGCGCGGCCGAGTGATCGAGCTGGACGAGGCGTCCCGCCTCGCGACCGATGACTGGGCCGACGTCATCTGATACCGACATCTGAAATTTGGGGGAGAAGCGCATGCCACAGGAAATAGACAGGAAGGGGCTGCAGCAAATGGTCGAGGCCGGCGCCCAACTCGTGGAGGTGCTGCCGGCCGAAGAGTACGCCGAGGATCATCTGCCGGGGGCGATCAGTATTCCGCTCAGGCACATCGATGCCGAGGGCTCGAAGGTTCTCGACAAGACTCGACCCGTGATCGTCTACTGCTGGGACATTGCTTGAGACATGTCCCCGCGAGCCGCGTGGCGGCTCGAGAGTCTCGGGTTCCAGCAGGTCTACGACTACACGGTGGGCAAACTTGATTGGCTGGCTGCCGGTCTGCCGACCGAAGGCACGAATGCGAACCAGCCCCGCGCAGGGACCCTCGCTCGCAAAGACGTCCCGATCTGCGGACTCGACGAGCGGCTTGCTGAAGTAAGGGAGCGAGCTCACAGCCGTGGCTGGGACGCGGCGGTCGTGGTCAATACGGAGCGGGTTGTGTTCGGGCTGCTGCGCGCGAAGGAGCTGGCCGGGGACGGTGATCGCCTGATCTCGGAAGCCATGCGGCCGGGGCCGAGCACCTTCCGCCCCTACGTGCTGGCAGACGAGATGGCGAAGACCATGCTCGACCACAAGCTCGAGAGCTCGCCGATCACGACATCGGACGGAAAGCTGGTCGGCCTGCTCCTGCAAAGGGACGCTGTCGATGCGACAAGGACGGGCGCATGAGCGGCGCCACCAGGCGGGTTTTGAAGTGCACCACGTGCGGGCGGCCCATCGAGTCATGTGCCTGCTGCGACGAGCCAGATTGCCCTCCACCGATTTGCGACAGGTGTCTCACCGAAGCGCTGCTGAAGTCGATGCGCCACCTATACGTTCATCGCGGCGTGTCGATGAGTGAGGAGGCGGGTTAGCTGGACAGTATCGAGCGAGAGCCTAGATCGGCGAACTGGCATGTGCCGGCTGGAAGTTTGCCGTTAGCGGCGTGTTACGCAAGGGATGGCAGTATCAGCCTCCCGCCCAACGGGGCCGGGCGTATTCTCGCCTGGACCGTGGGGCCGCCTTAGTCCTGTGAACAAGCCCAACCCGCAACAGGAGAGTGACATCGCGACCCAGATCGTCGGGCTGCGGCCTCGCCTCGTTCGGTTCGCCTGGTCGCTGACGCGCGACTCCGAATCGGCCGAAGACCTGGCTCAGGAAGCCATCGCCCGAGCCCTCACGTCAGCGTGGCGTTTTCAGCCTGGCACGAATCTAAAAGCCTGGCTGTTTCGAATCTTGCGCAACGTCCATCTAAACGCCGTACGGACAGCGGGGACCAATCCAACAGTCGTCTCGGTCGAAGAGCTCCTTCTGGAACCCGCAGCCGAGCCGGGCCGCCCGGATCCCGTCGTTGCCCGAGTGATCGAGCGGGCTGACCTCAGACGTGTCGTCGAGGCGTATCGCACGCTTCCCCGAGCGTATGCCGTTCCGCTGTACCTCACAGCGGTGGAGGAGCTGAGCTACGCGGAAGCCGCCTCGATCCTTAACGTTCCGGTTGGCACCGTCATGTCCCGCGTCTATCGAGCTCGACGGCTGCTGATGTCAAGACTGGCTGGAGGCAAATAGGTGGACACCTGCGCGCCTCATCGCGAGTTCTTGGCAGCGGTGGCTGACGGAGAGACAGCTTTGGTACCTGCCGCAACTCTCGAACACATCGGCACCTGTATCGACTGCCAGCGTGAGATTCGGGCTCACGAAATGCTTTCCTCGAGGCTTCGGCAGGCCGGCGACCAGCTCGTTGGTGGCGCCCCGAAGCATCGGCAGATTGGCCTCGCCGCTGCACGCCTCCGCCTGATCGCAGCAGGCGTGGCGGTCGCGATTCTCGGAGGAGCGGCCGGGGTCAGCTGGTTCGTGCTTTCGCGTCCCGATCCGGTTCAAGCCGCGATGAATGCTTCATCGCAGCCCGTGCAGATCCAATCCAATGACCCTGCGCGGGTGGCGCAATGGTGCCTGCAGGCAACCGGGCGAAATCTACCGGCAATTGAGTTGGATGGAATGCAAGTCGTCGGCGCGAGAATGGACCGGGTTGCATCAACCGATATCGTGACGGTGGCCTACACAGCTCCATCGGGCGAACGAATTACGGTGAGCTGGCTGGAAGGTCAGGTCCCATCTGGTTCTGGCGTCGAGGACACGCAGAGGTCGGGCCACGAGCTGCTGATTGTCCACTCCCAGGTCGGAACAGCAGTGATCATCGGGTCGTCTTCAGAAGCGATGTGGCAGGCGGCAGCCGCCATCGAGTCCGCTGCCTAGCTTTGGAGGGTTCTGATGCAGGTTGATTTTGTGCCGGACCGGACTCTCTACCCCTTTGCGTCGCGTTGGTTCGACGGAGCGGGTGCGCGTGTGCATTACGTCGACGAAGGCAAAGGGCCGGCGGTTGTCATGTTTCACGGCAATCCGACCTGGAGCTTTCTGTACCGAAAGGTAATCACCGAACTCCAGGGTCAGTTTCGCTGCGTGGCGATGGACTATCCAGGATTTGGCCTCTCCGAGCGGCCTGCAGGTTATGGCTACACCGCGGCAGAGCATGCACAAGTGATCGGCGGGCTCGTCGACCACCTCGCGCTGGACGAATTCATCGTCATGGGTCAGGACTGGGGCGGCCCGATCGGCATGAGCATCGCAATGGAGCGCGCCGATCGCGTGGCGGGTCTGGTTTTCGCCAACACCTGGTACTGGCCGGCGCAGGGATCGCTGTCGACCTTCAGCGTCGTGATGTCGAGTCCGCCCTTGCAGTGGCTGATCCTGCGACGCAACGCGTTCGTCACCTTCATCATGCCCCGGTCTGTGGCCGTTCCCATGGAGCCAGCGGTTTTCAGGGCCTACCAGGATGCGCAGCCAACGCCGGAGGCGCGACGCGGCGTGGCCGAGTTCCCACGGCAGATCAGACGGGCCCGGCCGATGCTGGAACAGCTGGCGGCGAACGCGCCGAAAAGGCTGAGCGACAAGCCGATGGAACTGGTCTGGGCGATGAAAGACCCGGCGTTTGGCAACGACGCGGTCCTGGCGCGCTGGCAGCGCGACTTCCCTTTGGCGCACGTCACCAGGGTTGAGGCCGCCAACCACTACATCCAGGAGGACGCGCCCGCGGCGCTGGCCGACGCCGTGCGTCGAGTCAGCGACCGAATCCACAACGTGTGACCGATCCGCGACGTCGTCGCGTCCTCGCCTCTAGGACTGAGTTCGTTCGCGCTTAGCGCGGAATGTCGCGATCGCCGCCTGCCGGTACCGCTCGGCCATTTCGAAATACCGGGCGGCGTCAGCCGCGAGGTCTGGGTCGTGCTCCTTATGCCGCCGGCTGAGGGCTTGCACAGCGAATTTGGCGCCTCTCATGTACGGCTCCAGCTGCTCGAACGGTAGAGGTCGGTCTCCTCGTGCCATCAATCACCTCCACGCAACGAAGCCAGTAGCTCGTCGTCGGTCGGTCGATCAGCGTAATCGACCCCGACATACTTCCATGCGATCGCGCCGCCTTTTCGGATGGCAAAGATCGATGGCCGTGCGATCCCGCCCTCGGCGTCGGTCCAGACTCCCCACTCCTTGATCACGCCGCCGCCCGGATCGCTGAGCACGGGGAAGGGCAGAAGCAGCTTTTCGACCATGGCGCGGTTGTTCTCGACCGGGTCGACCGAGATCGCCGCAAGAGTCACACCGTCCGCGACGAATCTATCCCAGCTTCTCGCGTACGAGGCCAACTGCCCGTTGCAGTAGGGTCACCAGTCCCCGCGGTAGAAGACGAGCAGGACCGGACCTCGCGCCAACTGATCGGCCAGGCGCCAGCCCTTGCCATTGTGGTCGGGGAGCTCGAAATCGCTTGCCTTCTCCATCAACCATCGAAACACCTTGTCGTCCTCATTGATTCCGGGAATTTGCCAGCCCTTTCGGTGTTGTGCTGTCGAAGGCTGTGTTCAGGCCTGCTGATCGACTGCGTCCAAGGAGGGTGCGATGGAAGCCGGCCGGACCGTAAATGGTCGCTTTATCGGTCTAGCCGCCATAAGCGGGGCCGCTGGCGGTGTGGTGATGGCGATGTGGATGATGATCTACTCGGCCGCCACGGGCAACGGTTTCTGGACGCCGCTCAACGTATGCATGGCCTCGTTTGTCTATCGCTCCGATGCGCAGATGATGGTGCACGAGATGATGATGCACCCCGGGATGTCTATGAACGAGCCTGTCCAGGCGTCCCACCTGGCGGTCGGTTTCCTGGTTCATATGGCATTCTCGATCGTCGTTGGCGTTGCGTTCGCGCTCGTGATCCTCTTCGCAACGCGAGCATTCCGGCTGCAGCTGCTGACGACGCGATACGGCTATGTGGGAGCCGCCGTGATTGGCGGCCTCATCCTCTACGCGCTGATGATGTACTTGATCCTGCCCGCGCCCATCGGCGCAAACCCCGTGATACCCGACATGACACCGCGAGGTGCATTCATCATCGGCCACGTCCTGTACGGAATCACCTTCGGGATCGTTGCATTCGCACTACTGCGACCGACGTTGGCCGCATCCACGGTGCGGCGGGCGGCAGCCTGACTTGCGGGTCCCTGATCGACCCTGACGCTTTTTCGATCGACGACTCAGCGTAGCTCTGCCTCCGTCGCTGCGCCCATTTAGTACCAACCTCTGAGTTCGGCTCGGCTGCCGCAGCGTACCGATCGGCCATACCCTGACGTCCGTCATCACGTTTTATCCCATGGGCCGGCGCACCGAGCTGGCCGAGGAGCTGCTGAAGTACGACGTGGATGTGAGCTGGTGGGTCACGCCGCGTGCCTATGAGGAGGGCTACTACACGAAGCTCTACCGCGTCCTGGGCTACTGGCTCGCCGAGGATCTCCCGTTCAAGGCACCGTACTACTCCAACCGGGAGCTACCGCCCGACTGACCAGCCCGGGTGACATCGGACGCCACCGGTGGTAAACCAGTCATCTGACTGAAGCGATCGGGTTGCTCGCTCGGAACAATAGGTCAGGTTCCTGCATCCAGTGGTAACCGAGGAGAAAGAGATGGATACGACCCGGGGTGGCGAAATGACCGCAGTGCTTGCGCGGCTTGGACGTGCGTGGGGTTGGATCGTGGCCTACGGCGTAGCCAGCGTGCTGGCCGGCGGCGTGGCGATCCTGTGGCCGAGCTCCACCCTGGTGGTCATCGCGATCATCTTTGCGGTTCAGCTCCTCGTGGGTGCGGTCTACCAATTTGTCTTTACGTTTGCCGTTCCGAACGAGAGCGGATGGCTCAGAGCTCTGTTCGCGCTGCTGTCTGTCTTCTCTTTCGTAGTCGCGATCTATCTGTTCGCCCACGTCGGTCTGACGCTTTTGGTGCTGGCGACCTTGATCGGCATCTACTGGATTGCGCTCGGGATCATCGAGCTGTTCCTCGCCATCGGACATTCCGAGTTACGGTGGCGCCCATGGATCGGGATCACAGGCATCCTCAGCATCGTCGCCGGCGGGGTGGTGGTGATTTTTCCGGTCTCATCTCTTGTCTTCCTCACGATCTTTCTCGGTTTCTGGCTCATCCTCTTCGGTGTGACGCTGATCGTCAGAGGCTTTGGCCTGCGATCCGCTGCGCGCGTAGCGAAACCGATGGCCCCAAGTCCCGCCGGCTAAGCGGTCATCTCCTCGTTTTCCAACGCCCCACGCAATTGGTTGCGCGAGGTGATCCCGAGCTTGGGAAACAGCCGGTAAAGGTGGAAGCCGACGGTGCGGTGCGAGAGAAAGAGGCTCTGCCCGATCTCTCGGTTGGACAGCCCGGCGGCGGCCATCTGGGCGATCTGAAGCTCCTGCGGAGTGAGCCGATCAGAAGCTCGCGGCAGGCGCTTAGGAGTGCTCTCGCCAGAGGCACGAAGCTCCCGGCTTGCGCGCTCGACCAACGGGGTGGCGCCCATCGCCTGGAATGCATCCCGAGCGGCGCGCAGCGGTCCGCGTGACTCGGCGATGCGCCGTTGCCGTCGTAGCCAAAGACCGAACGACAGCTGGCTGCGCGCGACCATGAGGGGGAGGCTGGTGTCCTCGATCATCGCGGCCTGGAACAACCCCTCGGCTTCTGCGTCGGAGGCGACCAGTGCGCGCGCAAACCTCAAGCCGATCTCGAGCACCGGAGACCGCGACTGCGCGGCGAGGGGCTCGAGCGCCGCGATCGCCTCTCGCGCTTCTTGCTCGTGGCCGCTTTGAATCGCGGCTTCGACAAGATCCGCCGCTACCCAAAACCGGACGTACATGTGGTACGCGATGTCTTTGGGATTGGAGATGCGCTTCAGGTGGTCATGTGCGACTGAGTAATCACCACGAAGGAGTGCATTGCGGCCGCGGACAAGCTCGACCAGTGCGAGCAACGGGTTGGCGCCCATGGGCAGCAGCACGCTTTCCGCTTCCGCGGTCAGCGACTCGGCGCGCTCGAAGTCGCCGTGCAAGGCGGTGAGAGTTGCTTCCGCCAGGCGTGCCGCCGGCGCCCATCGGTACAGCCCAATTTCAATCGCAAGGTCAACCGCCTCATGGGCGACGGGCAAACCGGAGGCAATATTCCCGAGGTGTACCGCGGCCCAGGCTTGCTCGGCAAGTGCCTCGGCCAGCAAGAGAGGCCGCGCCTGCCGGCGCAGAACGGGTATGGCTGACGAGAACATCCGGTAGGCGAGATCGAAGATCCCGAGGGCTTGCGCCGCCTGCCCGAGCACGACAGCCGTCATTGCGTCCGTTACGGGCTCAGTCGTCAGACGCCTCACTGGGTCCAGCAAGATCGCCCCGCGTTCAACAGGTGCTGCCAACGCGAGAGACATGATCAGATGTGGGTCGTCGCGCTCGACCTCTAGTCGGTCCAGAGCGCCCACCACAAGGTCTCGAGTTTGGCGGTCGACATTAGTCCACCAGAGGCGGAGTGCAGCCTGCGAGAACAGCCTCAGCGCGAGTCGTGAATCTCCGGACGATCTGGCCTCGTCAGCCGCGTGCACAAATGAACGAGTCTGCTCGGAGCCGGACCATGAAGGCCCATAAACGTCCCGGAGCCACGCAAACAGCGCCCGGCGCGCTGGGTCGAGATCTGCGAGGTTGACGGACGCGAGAAGCCTCGCAGCGATTTCTTGGCCCCTATCGCCTCCGAGCGCGATCTCGGCCGCTTCCACCAACCGCGTGGCTCGCCGACGCGGGTCTACCGACAGCGCTGCCGCCCGATCCAACGCGGCCACAGCCACGTCAAGCGCCCCTCGCCTTTCCGCGTTCGCTGCTGCGGTGATGAGATCCTGAGCACGACTCTCGTCCGGACCCACTGCGGCTGCTGCCCGGTGCCACGCGCGCCGATCCGCGTCGTTGTCCAGGACGTTCCCAAGCGCGGCATGAGCTTGCCTTCGCTCGCCCTCGCTGGCCGCTTGATAGACGGCCGAACGAAGCAATGGATGCCGAAAACGAACCCGCTGGTCCTCGATCGTGACGAGGCGCAGTCTCTGCGCCGGAGCAAGCGAGTCAATAGAGAGGGGTGTTTGCGCGATCGACTGACCTGCTTGCAGGAACTCGACCAGACTGCCTGCCGGGTCAATAGCCGCGAGAAGCAACAGCGTGCTGACCGGCGAGCTGAGATCGGATACTTGCGCGCCGAAAGCGCGCTCGAGACGCTGGGTCAGTGGAAGCGGCGTCGCCATATGTGTGACGTCTCTGTCCAGCGCGGTTGGCAGCTCGAGCAAAGCGAGCGGGTTACCTTCCGCATAGTCGAGCACCAGGGCCCGGACCTGAGGCGATAGTCCTGGGGTGTTTGCGTCGAGCAGCGCCGTCGAAGACGACGCGTCAAGGCCGTCCAGGTGGAGCTGGGGAATTCCGGTTCCATCGATGTGGTTGTCGAGCCCGTCCCTGACCCCGAACGCAACGACGATTGGCTCGGCCTCGACTCGCCGCGCGACGAAAGCGAGCGTCTCGCAGGACGAAGGATCGAGCCATTGGGCCTCATCAGCGACGACCAAAACTGGCGACCGGGTGGCTGCTTCTGCAATGAGCTCGAGCGCTGCGAGGCCGACCATGAACCGGCTGGTTGCCACCGGTTCGTCCAGCCCAAACGCGGCACGGAGCGCCGACCGCTGCGAAGGTTCCAGCTGTGCCATCCCGCCCAGGACAGGGCGGAGCAGCTGGTGGAGGCCGGCAAATGGCAGATGCGTTTCTGACTGGGCACCTGCCGTGGTCAACACCAGCATTCCATGCTCACGCGCATGTGCCGCTACCTCTGCCAGCAGCGAAGACTTACCGATGCCGGCCTCGCCGCGCACCACTATCGCGCCTCCCTTCGATCCGACACGATTGATCAGATCCTCTACGAGCGCGAGCTCGCGCTCGCGCCCGTACAGGCGAGTCGCGGAGTTCCCCTGGACCACCCGGCTGCAAGTCTATGTCGCGCAGACACTGCAGGAATACGGCACCCGGTCTGACCCGGGTGCCGGCGAAATTACTTCTCGAACCGCTTCACGAATGCGAGCGCTGTGTCGGCCACCTCGCGCCAGCCCGCGTCGATGACCAGCGAGTGCCCGCGGTTGGGAAACTCAACGATCTCGGTTACTCCCGGGTTGCGCTTCTGCTTCTGGTAGGCCGCTTTGGCAACCGCCAACGGGACGGTGTGGTCCTTTACGCCTTCGATGATCATGAGTGGGCCGCGGTTCGGATTCTTGGTGTCGACCTTGGCCTCGGTCCAGGGGTTCAGGTTCTCGGCAGCAGCCTGAAAAACAGTCTCGCCAGACCCGGGGACTGCGAAAGTTTCGTACAGCTCCTTTGCCTCGTCCTCGCCGACGACATTGGCGAACCCGTAGCGGAACTGTTCGAAGGTGAGCGGGACGGCGCGGTTGCGGTTGGCCGGGTTGCCAAGCACGGGCGACGCCGACTTAAGCGCCGAAATTGGGAGCGGCAGCACACCGCGGAACGGTGCCGGATCGATTGCCACCGTGACCGAGTTGAGGCCGCGTCCGGCGAGGATCTGAGTGATCAGTCCACCAAACGAGTGCCCGATCACCGCGGGCTTCTTCTTGAGCCGGCCGATCACCTCGGTGTAGTGGTCGGCGATCTGTCCAACCGATTTGCGGGCGAACACTTCAGGGTGCGCCTTGGCCTCTTCGACGGTCTCGGGGTCATCGGGCCATCCTGGCGAAACAGGCGCGTAGCCCGCCTGGTCGAAGAGGGCGGCCCACCGATCCCAGCTGCTCGGGAGGAGCCACAGGCCGTGCACGAAAACGACCGGGGTCCGACCGCTCGCGTTTGCCTTGTCGACCTGCTCGGCGGTGGTCCGAGAGACCGCATCGAGCGTGCGATCACCCGAGTCTTTGCCGTTTGTGCGTGACGAGATCATGTCAACGCTCCTTGTGAACAGATGGCTTGCGACCATGCCAGCCTGGTGTGCGGACCCGCACCTCATCTTCTGTCAAACGACTGGACTATCAACCAGTCGTCCGACAGATGCATGCACACCCCCGCTGCGCGCATCCTGCAGGTGACATGAACGAAAACCTGAGCCTCGGCCGCATCTTTGGAATCCACGTCGGCCTGAACTGGAGCCTGTTGGTCGTTGCCGCATTGATCGCATGGAGCCTCGCCTCCAGCCTTCTACCGTCGGCGTCCCCCGGCCATACTTCTGGCGCTTACTGGACCGCCGGCGTGGTTTCAGCCTTCGTGTTCCTCGCCTCGCTGCTTGCCCACGAGCTTGCGCACTCCGTCGTTGCGACGCGCCGCGGGGTCAAGGTCGAGGGGATCACTCTCTGGCTGTTCGGCGGCGTGTCCCGGTTCAGCAGCGAAACGAGCTCGCCTGGGGCGCAGGCGCTGATCACTTTTGTTGGGCCACTCACGAGCCTCGTGCTGGGCGTGGTGTTTTACCTCGCTTCAATCGCATTCGGCGGCGGCGCTCACCCGGGCTTGTTCTCCGCCACCCTGTCCTGGCTGGGCTACATCAACCTCTCGCTGGGGGTCTTCAACCTCGTCCCCGCCTTCCCGCTGGATGGGGGCCGGCTCCTGCAATCGCTGGTCTGGCTGCGCACGGGCGATCGTCTGCGAGCCACCCGAATCGCCGCCCGGATCGGCATGTTGTTCGCCTACTTGTTGATTGCGTACGGTCTTACCACTTTCATATTCGGGGGCAGCCTCATCGGCGGAGTCTGGTCGGTCTTCCTGGGCTGGTTCCTTCTGAGCGCCGCGCGTTCTGAAGAAACCGGCGGGCTGATCCGCCAGGCGCTCGCCGGGATGACCGCCGCCCAGGTCATGACGCTCAACCCGGTGCAGGCTTCAGATGACATCAGCGTCGAGGATGCGCTGCATGGTTATGTCCTGGCGTCACGGCACTCGACCTTTCCAACCCATGACGCGGCCGGCCGGCTCAGCGGACTTCTGACGTTGACGGCTCTAAAGAATGTGGCGCCGGCTGCTCGTCCAACGACCCTCATAAAAGACATCATCTGTCCGCTCGACAAGGTGTCCACGGCGGGCCCGGCTGACCCGATCACCAGCCTGCTTGCAGTGTCCGATGGCTGCAGCGAAGGCCGCACCCTGGTTGTCGATGGCGGCCGGTTGGTCGGAATCATCTCTCCCAGCGACATCAACCGGCTCCTTCAGAGGTCCGTGTCGGGTCGCTCCGTGGTGCCGGCTGGGAGTGCGTAATGGGCGATTCATCCATGCCCGCGCACGTGACCAGCCTCATCCGCCACTTCAGCGATCTGAGGGATGGTCTGCATGGCGGCGCGGCAAGTCGCCGCGACAAGGAAGCGCGCTTCGCTGACGAGGTCGACCTGTTGGCCCCTGTCGCACGTCAAACACTGAGCGAAGTAAACACGTATGTGCTGCTCGATTCGGGAGCGGTCACCGAGACGGGTCTCAGGCGCTCAGCAGATGGTGGGATGAGCGCGGCGTGGGAGCTCAGCTGGCCAGAGCAGCGCAACGTGCGAGTGCCTCCGATCATGCTTCACGCGTATTTCGGCGCCGGGTTCCACCATCCCCACCTGCGGGGAGCAACCGTTGGCGATTGGCCCTTGAACGTGTTCAGTGCTCACGACGCGACGGATCAGCTTCCGATCCTGCGCGCCATCGCGACAAGTGATCTGCACAATCTGGTTTTTCAGTCCGACTACCGCATCATTCCCGCGGTCATGAGACCCTCGTCCTAGTCGTGGTCTAGCGCCTGGCTTAAGATCGATGAGATGCCCGAACACAGGATCGGAACCCGCGAAGAATGGCAGGTGGCCCGGGACGAGCTCGCGAAGCTCGAGGCCGAGCAGGCGAAGCGAAACGACGAGATCACGAAAGCGCGTCGCGACCTGCCCTGGGTCCGGGTCGAGAAGGAGTACGAGTTCGACACCGAGAACGGCAAGAAGACCCTGGCCGAACTCTTCGACGGGCGCTCGCAGCTGCTCGCCTACAACATCATGTTCGGCCCCGACTACACACTCGGCGCGTGCCCTGGCTGCACCAGCTTGGCCGACGGGCTCGACGGCTCGCTCGTTCACCTGGGCCACCGCGACGTGACGCTGCTCTGTTTTTCGCGGGCGCCAGTGGAGCGGCTGACGGCCTACAAGCAGCGGATGGGCTGGCAGTTTCCCTACGTCTCCACCTACAACAGCGACTTCGCGTTCGACTTCGGCCTCGCGCTGACCGAGGAGCAAGCGCAGCAGATTCCCGAGGTCACGGAGATGATCGACAACCCGCCTGAATGGCTCCAGGAGTGGTCACGCCAGGTCGGGGCTGAGCTGAAGGACGGCATGCGCGAGAACCCGAGCTGGATCGCCTTCGCGCGGGAGAACGGGACCGTGTACCACACCTACACCGTGTCGGCGCCCGACCCTTTCGTCGCGCCGTACTTCAGCTTCCTGCTGGAGCGAACGCCGAAAGCCCAACCCGACGAACCCCGCAGCTGGCGGAAGGACGAATACCCGGACTGATTCCGATCGCCTCGTCGGTGGGCGGCTGATATAACGCCTTGTAGTGGTCAGGATGGACCTGACCTCTGCGGGGAAACCGGCGAGCGGCTATCCGGCTTGAGACCGTTTGGACTAGAGACCGGCCCTCGCCCTTTGACTGAGGCGGCGATGGGGTTCCAACGGCAGAGACCGGAGATGGTGGATCAGCGGATGCTGGTCAGAGGTAAGCGAGAACCACTGGGGTCGACCAAAGATAAGGAGGGCGCCATGAGCGCTGTGGTCGGCATTGATGTGGGTGCGTATAAGCACGCCGCTGCGGTGTGCAGATCGGGAGAACGG
>Ga0207646_10000822_pt1 | contig 40373 bp, 26 predicted proteins | sample KBSK5502metaG_FD_184343 | JGI IMG/M metagenome (GOLD analysis project Ga0207646, IMG submission 184343) | Corn, switchgrass and miscanthus rhizosphere microbial communities from Kellogg Biological Station, Michigan, USA - KBS K5-50-2 metaG... | ecosystem: Host-associated > Plants > Roots >... | reverse complement strand
ACATTTCCCGGCCATTCCCAGGTGGTTAGCGCTTTCATGACAGCCGTGGGAATACTCTCTATCTTCTTCTGCATCTGTTTCGCAAATTTCTGAACGAAGTAACTCACCAGCAGAGGAATATCCGGTTTCCGCTCCCGCAGCGGTGGTATGCGAATCGGAAACACGTTCAGCCGGTAATACAGATCGCTGCGAAATTCGCGAGCCGCAATCATCTTCTCAAGATCGCGATTCGTTGCCGCCACCAACCGCACATTCACCTTTCGCGTGTGCGTGCTTCCCAGGCGTTCGAACTCACGCTCTTGCAATGCCCGGAGCAGCTTCGGTTGGATTTCAATAGGAATATCGCCCACCTCGTCCAGAAACAGCGTGCCTTGGTCGGCCAGTTCGAGCCGGCCCATCTTCTGGGTGATGGCGCCCGTGAAAGCCCCCTTTTCGTGACCAAATAATTCGCTCTCCAGCAGGCCAGTTGGAATCGCTGCACAGTTCAGCTTTACAAACGTGCGGTCCTTGCGACGACTGCGGTCGTGAATCGCGCGGGCGATCAACTCCTTGCCAGTTCCAGTTTCGCCGAGGAGCAGCACGGTTGAATCGTTGGGTGCGACCGTTCCCACCAGTTCCAGGACACGCTTGAGGGCCGGGCTGTTCCCTACGATCTGCTCGAAATCGATGTCACCACGGATTTCCTCTTCGAGATAGAGCTTCTCTTGGGCCAGCTTGTCCTTGAGTTCGGAAATCTCCCGGTATGCCAGCGCGTTTTCAATGGCGATGGCTATCTGTCCAGACGCCCGGCTAAGGAAATCGACGTCTTCTGGCGAAAACGGAGTCTCAGTCTTGCGTAAAATCGACAGAAGTCCGAGGGCCCGGCCGCGATTCACAAGTGGAATACTGCAAACGGTTTTTACGCCCTCCGCAGCCGCGATGTCATATAGCTCAGGCCCGAGTTCGTCGCGTTCCCACGTGTCAAAGACTACCGGTTTCAAGGTATCGATCGCTCTTTTGTGGGCGGCGCTTGGCGCAACGAGCAACTCTTCCTTGACGACGTCCTTGCCGTGCGGAAAATCCACAGCAAATACCCTGAATTTTCCGGAGGCTGCGTCGGGCAGCCCAACGACTACGGCATCAGCGAGTATGACTTCGCGTATGTTCGCTGCTATCGAGCGCAAGACCTCGCGCAGGTCGAGGCTCGACGTGATTCTGCTCGTTAGATTGAGGAGCAACTGCAAGCGTTCGCCGAGGTTGGCCGCGGTCCTCAGGTCTGTTTGCAACACATCACGGCAGTGCAGAAGCAACTTTCGATAGAGGTCGTTGTAATCGTTCCTCTTGTTGTCGAGGACGCAAATCGTGCCGAATATGTCGCCATTCGGCCAAGTGATCGGAAACCCGAGATATGAGGTCATCCCCAATTTGATATCGGGATTCGAGTTCCACTTTTCGTCCGCCAGCGCGTCAGGAACAAACAGGGGCTGGCGCGTCTTCATTACGGTCTCGCAGTAGGGCCCTGTGTTGAGAGAAGCAAGCTCGCCCTGTTCGTAAGGATTACCGGGTGATTTGCTGGAGACGAGCACCTTGATGTTTGGGGGCTCGACCTTCATCACCAACGCGGCGGGAACGCGAATAATCTCCGCAAGGAGATCGACGATCTCCTGCCATTTGGTGACGAACTCGGACGGAACCTGCAGGGCCGTGGCTGGCATGTTCATTCCCCCCCGGAATGAATGCGCCCTCTTCTACTTTAACCTGTGGTCCGCAAGAATTCCATCCGATCGAACCAACCTCGCTGCAGACTTAGCCGCTTGCAGAACCCGAAAGGCCGATTTCAATACAACGCAAGGCGATTGCAGCGACACGCCGCAACTCTGCCCTTGTTGCGCGGTTGGCGGCTTGAACGCCAAGGCCTGCCATGACCGATGAGAGGTAGCGGGCAAAGTCTGCCGGCTGGATTTCTCGAGGAAGCTCGCCCTTAGACTGCGCCTGTTGTAGGCGCTTCTTCATGGCGTCTTCACTGCTTTTTCTCCAATCGATCATCGCCATCTTTACAGATTCCGCATCTGTGCCACATGCCAGTGCCCCTTGGATCAAAAGGCAGCCCCGAGGATTACCGGGTGACGAGAGGAATTCCGCGGTGCCATGGATCAGCCCCGCTACGACTTCCCGCTGCGACGGCTGAGCGAGAGCCTGCCTGATAGACAAGACGGTCATCAACGAGCTTGACATGTTGGAGGACATCGCGGTCATGGAATACTTCCGGGTGGAAGGATTCCCATGATCTGGCAGATGGCGTGATTCCATCACCGCTTAGCGTCTTTCCGCCGAAGAAGATTCGCCTCGACTCCAATCCGAATGTGGGGACTTTTGTGTCGCGCGAAAAAGAGCACGTTCGTAAGTGATTGAGCGCATTGAGCGTTTTGAACGCGAAATTTGACAGTCTCTGTGCGGGACGATGGTTGATAAGTTGTTTGTTTGTAACAACTAACAGCTAAATTGCCGCGTCTTCATGCGGGAATTAAGAGTCAGTTGCTCTGCCAATTGAGCTACGCGCCCTTTACAATGACTTACAGACTACGAGGGCAGTGCGGTGTCAGTTCTGGTGTCAGTTCTGGTGTCACTTCCTTTTCCCAAAACCTCGGAGTGCTGATTCGCTACGAGGTAGTGATCGAGGAATGGCCGGCGATCCGTCATGATGGTGAACACATCAGCCCCTTCCTCCCCAGGCGCGTCAGCGCCGTGTGCCCTAACGAATATAGCACGAGCTCCTGGGGCGAATCTGGGCGTGCAGGTGAGCAAGGGAAGATGGCAAAACAGGCTTACGATCCCCCTGGGCAAAAACAAAATCGGACTCCGAGTCGCGCTTCCGTTCTCGCAGCATTGAATGAACACGGGAAGTGAGACTCACGCTTCGGGCCCGATAGCGCGTTTTTCCTTCCCGCACTTGCATGTAGCCAAACGGCGATTCTGCGCTTGCCTCAAAATAGATATCACGCCACATTAGGGCAAGTGCTTCGGCAGGTCGGAAGGCGGTGTCGAGCATCAACATGGCGACAAGGTGAAGAGGCTGTGGAGCAAACTCAAGGTAAATTCGCTCCTGCTCCCGATTCAGCACAAACTAGCTTCATGGATTATTCGTCCCTCCCGTGTTTTCTCCAAATACTCCTCTTTGGGATGCCAATGTGAGAGCCGCTTTGCCGCAGTTATCGGCGCGATGCCCGACATTACGTCGGCGAGAACCTTGGAGAAGGACTCGATCCCTTTGTTGTCGCTCCGGGGACGTTTCGCCTCGGGCGCCAAGCGGATGCCGTGTTGGTGTGGAAGTTGGATCGCTTCGGTCGCTCTCTCCGACACCTGGTCAATGCCCTTTGCCGAGCTTGAAGCCATGGGTGTTGCCTTCATCAGCTTGCGCGACAACTTGGATCTCTCAACGCCATCGGGCCGCTTGATGTTCCAGATCATCGGAGCGATGGCGGAATTCGAACGGGCTGTGGATACTGCTCGCGTGGCTGAGCTGCGCGGCCAAGGCTGGTCCTGGGCTCAGATCGCGCGGGAGATGGAGTTGGGTCTCGCTACAGTGCGCCGGGCGGTGCAGAAGCCGAGCACGCCAAACCAGTAGTTTCAATTCCGTCGAGATGGTGCTTTTGGCACGGGGTAAAACCTTGGCGATCAATGCACCTGCAGTGGTCCCGCTGTTTGTGTTAAGGGAAGATCTTTCAAACACTCGGCTGCTGCCAAAACTGGCTTTGTTTCGAATACATGTTCCTTTTCTGGGATACATGATTTCTCAGCCGAGTATCAGGATTTTGCCGTATTGCAAGGAAGCCGCGTTCGATGTCATTCGTATATCCTGGCCGGGAATGGGAGCGTGAAGACCATGGTATTGCGGCTTTGCCTCGAATCTGGCGATGGCTCTCCGGCGAAAGAATACCGCATTGAAGAGGGAAATGTTGAAGTTCGAACGCTTTATCCAGAGGGCGGATCCATTCGAGGCACTGGGAGTGTCTGGTGCCGGCTTACGCCCGAGCAACTGAGTATTCACGTTGAGCGCAATACTGTGGTCGCTCAGTGGCTAGAGCGTCGCCTCGGCTGGAGGCGTTTGTTGCAGGCATGTGTGGACCAAGGACCGAGTATGGGGGAAGTTGCCGAGAACACAAACCATCCAGCCCTCTGAGCTGATAACACTAACCGCATCTACCCTCGCCGCAGTCCGAGAATTCTCCGTTCGCCCGAAGTGTGCCGAAAGGCAATACCTTCGGCTCAGGTTCTGAATAGCCGATCATCCGTACCGTCATTTCGGCCTGCCACTCCGAGACTCGACTCTGCAAGGTGCCTTTAACGCGGCAGTCCCCTGAGAAAGCCGGACAACCCCTCGCCGCCGGTGCCAGCACCAATCATGCGCCGCTGGCATGGTCGACGAGTACCCCGTTTCACTGCTTCGTGGTCGCAAGTCCGCGAATATCTCAACGATCTGGTTCGCCTGTGGTGGTTGCTCGCATGTCTACCAATCAGCTAGGGATTAAAGATTGACGCACGTCTATGTTAAAGGACCTGGGACCCGGGGACGGGAGCAGGGACGAGGGTTTGGTGGCGTGCGTTTCCGAGTAGGCGACAATTGCGAAATCGTCATTTGCTTTCCACAAACCTGATCGCCAACGGTCTTGTCAAAGTATTGTTCGTACGGTATATTCTGTATTGACAGAATTAACAGAAATCATTATGCCGCTCACGCCGATCGAACAGAAATTCATCCTGCACTGGGGCGAAATGGGCACACGTTGGGGTATCAATCGTACGGTAGCCCAGGTGCATGCTTTGCTGTTCGTTTCACCAAAGCCTCTGTATGCCGAGGAAATCGCAAACACTCTGGCGGTGGCTCGGTCCAACGTGAGCACCAGCCTCCGTGAGCTGCAGGGCTGGGGGATCGTGCGCGTCGCGCACGTGCTTGGTGACCGCAGGGATCATTTCGAGTCAGTGAAGGATGTCTGGGAGATCTTCCGGATCGTCTCGCAAGAGCGGAAGCGGCGGGAGATCGATCCGACCCTGCGCGTGTTGCAGGAGTGCGTGGGCGAACTGAAGACGTCCGGCGCGGGAGGCGCGTACACCAGGGAACGCTTGGAAGAGATGCTGGAATTCCTCAGCACCACGTCAGGCTTGTTCGAAGAATTCGTGAGCATACCGACGGGCGCGCTTAAGGGGATGGCCCGCCTGCGCGGAAAACTAAAGTTGCTTTTGGGAGTAGGAAAAAAACAACTGTGAAATGAGGCAAGGGTGATCTCACTCGCGTCGGAAATGACGGATAGCAAGGGGCAGCACGCCCGGGGATGGCTTTTCTTTGATGCGGAGTGCGAGTTCTGCTCGGAGATTGCAACGTGGTTGATGGGTCCCATGAAACGGCGCGGCTTGGCCGTGGCCCCTCTGCAGGACCCGCGAGTGGGCAGCCTGCTCGGCCTTTCGCAGGGGGAGCTGCTGCGTGCAATCTGCTTTGTGCGGGCCAATGGCAGCCGCCACATGGGCGTAAGCGCCGTGCTGGCCGTGGCGCGAGAGTTGTGGTGGGCGTGGCCGCTGGTGTGGATAACGAGGTTTCCGGGAATGATGTCGGTGATGCAGGCGGGATATCGATGGGTAGCCCGGCACAGGAGATGTCCGGCTGAGCACTGCACCACGGGCCAAGGTGCCAGGCGCAGCTGATAGGAACGATGCAGGTGGATCCCTTTATGAAAATCACATTCGCTGAGCTCTGGCGTTCGAGTGGAACTATAGATCGCGGGCCGTATGCTCTTGTGGGGTTGATCGGGTTCACTCTGAAGCACAATCTCGATCGTCTAGTCGCCACTTACGTCTTTCATCGCCCCTGGGGATTGTTCAACTACTGGGTTCCGGTGCGCGATGTAGCACGGATTACTGCGCTGCATAGTGGGGATGCCCGGTTCCTGGAGACGATGATAGTGCTGGCACTTCCTTTCATCTGGGTCGGCGTGGCGCTCACAACGAAACGGCTTCGAAGTGCGAACCTGCCGTCCCCGCTTGTTCTGCTGTTCTTTGTCCCGGTTCTGAACCTGCTGTTCTTTCTTTTGCTCTGTCTGGTGCCCGCCCGGAACTCAGCTACGACCGCGCTGCGAACGGAGTGGCCAAAGGGCTCGGCTTTCGCACGAATAATCCCTGAAAGCGTGCTGGGGAGCGCCGCGATTTCCCTTCTCTTCACCGTCCCGGCTGGACTGGCTATGGTCCTAATCGGGGTACAGCTGCTGACGAACTACGGTTGGGGTTTATTCGTTGCTTTGCCGTTCACCATGGGATTCACGGCCGCCCTAATCTACGGACTGCGCCAGCCACGGAGTCTCGGCGGTTGCGTGGGGGTCGCGTGCCTGTCCACGGCGCTTTTGGGCTTGGCGCTCCTGGCGCTCGCGGTTGAGGGCATTTTCTGTTTGGTTATGGCAATGCCGATCGCGCTGCCGCTTGCCGCTATCGGAGGAACTTTCGGTTACCTGGTGCAGCGGCGGCGCTGGCTCCAGCAAGGAACCCCTGCATTCCTTTCCGTCCTACTCATCTTCGTGCCAGGGATTCAGTGGATGGAGCACGTTGCCGCACCGGTGCCATCCGTTTACATCGTTCGTTCGGCGATCGACATCAAAGCCCCGCCGGAAAAAGTGTGGAAGCAAGTGGTTGCCTTTGCAGAGATTCCGCCGCCCAGGGAATGGATGTTCCGAGCTGGGATCGCTTATCCCATACGAGCGGAGATACTGGGAAGCGGGCCAGGAGCGGAGCGACATTGCGTGTTCTCTACCGGCGCGTTTGTCGAACCTATTGAAGTTTGGGACGAGCCGCGCAAGCTAAAATTTTCTGTAACATCGAATCCCGCTCCGATGGAGGAATGGACACCCTACTCTCACATCGAACCCCCGCATCTCCACGGATTCCTGGTGTCGAACGGCGGGCAATTCTTGCTAACGACACTGCCGAATGGAGGGACGCGGCTCGAAGGCACAACATGGTACCGGCACACGCTTTGGCCGGCCGCGTATTGGCGGCTGTGGTCGGACGCGATCGTTCATCAGATACATTTGCGGGTTCTGAGGCACATTCGAGATGAGGCCGAGAATGGGGCACAATGAGTCTCACCACTGAGTTCCAAAAACGTTGCGGAAGCGGTGCTTACAACCAACTGATTCTTCTGCAGGGGTGTTGCGATTCACCGCCTTTCCAGAAACAACCTGTTTAGGGAAGAAACCGGATCAAAACGCCGAACGCTTCTTGCTCACCTTGGTTCTAGGATTTGCTTCAGCCTAGGCCAGACCTCGGCGTAGGAAAGAGGAAACTTCAGTTTGGCTTGTGCCCACCGATACGTCTTCTTCTCGTTCTTGGGCTCGCCCGCAACGGCCTCCCCTTCAGCTATCAATCTTGTCACCGTCGTATTCTGGTGTCAGTTCGTTTTGAGACTGTCCGCGTTGGTGCTCGGCTAGCGGATGAGATTAAGAGTCAGTTGCTCTGCCAATTGAGCTACGCGCCCGAGCGGGAAAATTGCGGCAGGGGTGAATTCGGATTGTAGCATCCGAGGGCTCTGCGGACCGTCCATCAGAGCGTGCACGGGGCAATGAAGACCAGGCAAATCTTTGCAGGTGGCGATTCCTTCCCCACTTACAAAATTGAAGCGATGGGCCCATTCGAAACAACAAGGTGCCCCTAAGAAATCTCAAAGAAGTAATTCTGGGCGCACCAAAGCCGTTTACCGGAAGCAAGATCGGCAAGCGACAACAGGGTTATGAGCGCTGTCTTGCTTCGGCCGCCAAGCTCGAGTCCTCGGCAATGGCCGCGATCGGGCGGCGCGGTGGCAAGGGCTGAGCTCCCATCACCGGGCGTCGCTCGATGGTTCCGATCACCGGCGCTTCATCCATGCCATCAGCGTAAGCCATGGACACAAAGCGCTGTTCGGAACACAAGCGGTCAATCAACCGTCGCTGTCTCCCGCTGAGAACAGCGTGCGGGAGAATGGGAAAGTTGCGGAATATCCACAACAGATAGACGCGCTGAAGAAACGAAGGCATGATGTAACGCGGGCCAATCGGAGTTTGCACTCGCACGATTCCGTCTGCCAGCTTTTCAATCCACATGACCGAACCCACCTGATTCTTAGGAATTGGCCCGAGCAATCCGAGGGCCGCTATTATTGCACCAAACGCGATGCACGGGTAGAAATTTTTGGAGGCCAGCCCGAATCTTCGAACCGCAGTGCGGACATTATAACCACGAAAAGGCTGATACCGAGGCGAGTTTCGAGGTTTTTTGCAGACTGAATGCACCATAATTGGTGCAAGGCTTGGAGGCTTACAGACCGATCTCGGGCAAAAAATCCATTTTTTTGATCGCCGCAGCGACTCCAAACCTCGGTCCGGAGCTTTCTTCCACGCGCACCACCGTCGCGTGACAACAGACCCAGCATTTCTCGCCGGTGAGCTCGGCCGGAAGAAGCATGACCATCTCAATCTCGGAGCCTTCAGTCATCTGGGACTGGGTGTAAAGGAATACGCCATTCGTGCTGAGGTCACGGGTATGAGCAGTCTGCTCGGGGTCTGCCGTCGCAGTTCGGATTTGCACGGGAACCTGGGCGAGAATCCTCTTGCCCAAACGGCGCTCTGCTGTGGGATTCATGAGAGGTAACGTTACACCACCAGGCGCCGGCAATACTAATCTAATGCGGGACGTCTTGAGCGAGCGGCTGGAACTACCATCGCCTGCTCCATAGTCGGTACATTCGTGCCCCGCAGCTTGGCCTCTATTTCGTGCAGCTTGTCGGGCTGGTTGGTCTGGTAGTAAGCGCGCGCCAGCAATTCCATAGTGAAGGGATTGTCCTGATCTTCTTCAAGGTGCGCGATGGCATCCTCGTATTTTTTCTGATCCATCAGTACGGATCCGGCCGCGCCGTGGTACGAACTCTGAATGACCTGGTTGCGGCTGGAAGCAGCCATGGTCTCGAGTTGCTTGAGCGACTGATCTCGCAGCGGTGCGTTGCCTACGTGTGATGCGCGCACCACGCGATTACGAAGAATGCGGGACATTTCTTCATTGCGATCCGAGGCAGAAATCACGCTGCGGTGTTGCAGTGCTTCCTCAGCTGCATTCAAACGTTTGAGCGCGATGGCATCGTCCTGCTGATACTCGGCGAGATGACGCAATGCCTGCGCCTCTTGCAGATCCTGGCCCTTGGCGTGACCGGTCTCGGCTATCTCGATGAATGCCTTGTCAGCCTCAGCGAAATTGCTCTCGCGCACCCACGTCATGGCTTTTTGCATGTCGTAAGTCAAACGGTCTGCTTCGTTGTGGGCGAAGCGGATTGCCTTTTCGTACTCAATTCGCGCCTGCTCCTGATTGCCCATCAGCGCATAGGTGTCGCCCAGCCCCAGCTGAGAAGTCACGAAATCCGGATCGATCTTCAGTGCTGCGCGATAGTGTTCCAGCGAATACTCGAAGGCGCCTGCCATGCGCAGAAGTTCTCCGTAGGAGTCTTGCGGGTTCGGTTCCTGGGGCAGCAACGCGACGTAGCGGTCCATGGCGGCGAAGGCTTTAGCGAACCTGCGGTTTCTTGCATCCACATAGGCCAGGTCGTTGAGCGCCGCGGGATAGTTCTTATCGATCGCTAGCGCCTTCTCCATCATGCGCTGCGCCTGATCATCGCCGTTTTCTCCCATCAACCAATTGCCGGCGAGATACAGCAAGTGCTTGTCTTTGGGATACATCTCCAACAGGTCGTTCATGGCGGAGATGCCGGCGATGAAGTCGCCTTCCTGCACCTTGACGATCCAGCTCACCATCAACTGCTCCCCTGGCGTCAGCTTAGGCACGAGCGCCTTGGCCTTGGCGCGAGCAGCGTTGACCTCTTCGGGATTGCCGCTGTTGAAAGCGATCCATGCCCACGCCACCGCCAGATTCGGATCTTCCTTTACGGCAGCTCGCCAGTCTTCGTTGCAACGTTCGAGGTAGAGATTCTCGTAGTCCTGCATGCCCTTTTCGTAGAGTGCGCGAGCTTTGGCAGACGAGGTTGTGACCGGCATTGTCGTGGTCGACGCCTTCTTAACATGGTGCGCATACACCGGCGCGGCAGTGCAAAGACCAAAGACAACGGCAGCGCAGATAAGGCGCCGCATCGAAGAACGTGGCATCGAAGTCTCCCGCAACAAAAGCTGTGGTTTGCGCTACTGTTGCGGAGCGTAGCATGCGCTCGGATTGGGGACCAAGTTACTCGGTGGGTACTTTCGTACAGGGACTTTGAGGACGGCCGCGCTCACAGGCCTGCCGCAATCGGCATAGGGGAAGCGGTCGCCCGCGCTCCCCTGCCACACCACCTGGACATGCGGGTCCGCATCCGGCGGTTCAGTGGGGTTACGCTAGGTCATCGAAGAGTCGAGGAAGACTGAGAGCGTCAAAGTAAGCGATGGGAAACGCGTATTGCAGAGCGGGGCTACTCGCCAGTCGCCACTTTCACCTCCAAGCTATCGAACCTGCTCGGCACACAAATAAGGCGGATGCGCAGGGCGCATCCGCCTGGAAAATCTTCCGCTATCGTTTAGAAGATGATCTTCAAACCCAGCTGCATGTTGAAGGCTTCGCCGGGACCGATACCAGGGGCGCCGTTGAAGTCGCCAATAGTGTCGGCGATGACTCCGCTGCCGGGCCCGGTAGCCCCAATGCCAGAAGCCAGATTGATGCGATTAAAGGTGTTGAACATCTCGATGCGGAACTGGGCTTTGACGCGTTCCGTGATCGGAATGTTTTTGAACACTGATAGATCCACATCAGAGAAGCCCGGTCCGTAAATCTGGTTGCGGCGCAGGTTGCCTAGGAAAGTAGCTCCTGGTGCAAAGCTATTGGGGTTGATCCACGTGACGCCGGACTTGTTGAAGTTATGAGAGATGCCCGCGAAGGGATTAGCGATCTGATCGAAACCGGTCCGAACCCCGTCAAGGGGCTGTCCGCCGTGGAAGGTCATGAGGCTGTTCACCTGCCAGCCGTGGGTTAGGATCTTCGGGCCGTGCGAGGACCCCGGAATATCCCAGGTAAAGGTCGCCGAGAAATTGTGGCGGGTGTCGAAGTCTCCGTTGCCGTACTCGGCTTTGAGGTTCGTACTGTCCCGAGGAATGGCGCCGCGGTAGGCGGTAATTTCGTCCAGGGCATGGGCCCAAGTGTAAACAAACTGTGACGCAAGGCCGTGCCAGGCCCGAAGCCGCAGGGTGGATTGCAGCGAGTTGTAGTTTGAGGTGCCAATGCTGTTGAGTTGATTGATACCGCCATAGTTCGGAAATTGCGACAAAGCTCCCTCGGTGGTTGGGTTGCCAGTAATGGGACTGATAATTGTCGCTCCGCCGGGAAGTTGATTAATGTCCAGCATGATCGAAAGCTTACGGCCCTGGCTACCGACATATCCGACCTGCCAAACCGCCATCCCGTTGCCGAAGCTCTTTTGGACGTTCAGGTTGTAATTAAAGAAGTACGGCGTACGGAAGTTCTGGCTCACGGAGAAGACGTCGAAGATCGAGCCGCCGCAATTTGGATCACTGGCCACATTCCCGGTCACGCAGGTGGAAATCGGGTTGAAAATATACGTGTTGGGCTGCCACTTGTAGAAAGTCTGTCCCAAAGTGTTCGTGGCGTAGGTGGACACCGCGGAAGGACCGGCGGGGTTGTCTTCGAGACCGTCGGCAGCGTTTGGCGGACGGAAGTCCAGGAACGGGTTCATATTGATTTGATCATAGAACACGCCGAAGCCGCCGCGAACAACGAGGTCTTCCTTGCTCGTCGGCTGATAGGCGAAGCCGAGCCGCGGCGCAAAGTTGTTCTTGTCGCCTGGAAAGACGTCCCCGATACCATTGCCCTGAATCTTAATGCCTCCCGCGGACGGAATGAAGACCGCAAGATCTTTGTGGCTGCTGTGAAGCGGACCGAAATAGTCCCAGCGGAGGCCCCAGTTTACGTTGAGTCTGCGCGTGAGCTGCCAAGAATCCTGAGCGAAGAAGTCGAATCCATTGACTACCACTTTGCGCTCCGCGTTGCCCACGGCGATGGAGGATGATGCGACGTTGCCAGCCAGGAAGTCGGACAAGGCGTTGACGGCCGGGCAAACCTGGTCCCCCGTTGCACAAACCGGCCACGGTCCCTGCGACCCATCGAAGTTGAACGCTCCTCTGGAGTGCCGGAAGTAAAACTCGTCCACGTGACCCTGGCGCATTTCACCGCCAAAGCGGAACTGGTGCTTGCCCACGTTGTACGAGACGATGTCAGTCAACATGCCTGTAATGTCGTTGCGCCCCGAGGGGTTCGTAATGCCCACCTGTTCAAATCCCGAAATGGCGATGCTGGGCGCGCCGAGGATAGGCTGCCCGTGAATGAGCGCGTCCGGACTAGTGAATAAGCCCATGGCGTGTACGTCAAAGCTGTGGTTGGCATCATTAAACGTCTGGTTGAAATAATTCACACCAAAAAGAAGCTGGTTGGTCACACGAGGATTCAACACGGAATTCAACACGGCCGAGTAGTTTTGGAGATGAATTGGCGCCTTCTCGAAGTAATAGAAGAGGTTGGAGCTAGCGGTGGCCAATGCCAGGCTGGCACCCAGAGGTGCAATCTGGTCGCCTTGTCCATTAAACGCACGCAGCATCAAGTGGTGCTTGTCGTTGAAGTTGTGATCCAGTTTGAGGTTGCCGTTATAGCTGTAGCCGATAGAAGGGTCCGTGCCGAAAAAGTTTCCCGTCGTCAATCCGAGGTTCGCCTGGGTCACGCTGCTGGGCCAGAGCGAGTTAATGAGATTGGTCGAAATCGGACTCTCAGTGATGGGTGGGCCGCTCGCCGGCGCCGCCAATTGAGCGCGAGCGGCAGCGATAAATTCGGCGGATGGTTCGGTGGCCTTGCCCGACACGCTAATGACGTAGCGCTGCTTCTCGAACGTCAGGAAATAGAAGGTCTTATCTTTGATGATGGGTCCGCCGACCGCAAAGCCGAAATTGTAGTTGCGCAGTTCGGGCTTTTTGACGTTGGATGGCGTGAATGGCGAAGCCGCCCCGTACGCTTCATTACGGTTGAAGTAGTAGGCCGAACCGTGAAGTTGATTGGTGCCGGACCTAAGGACGACGTTGACAATGCCGCCAGCGTTGCGGCCGCCTTCGGCGTTGGATTGCGTTTGGGCAGCAAATTCGTCGATTGCATCCAAGGGCATGATTGTGCCAGCGATGCCAGAGACGCCGCCCTGGTTCACGGCGGGAATATTGTGCCAGAAGTCGTTGTTGTCGACGCCGTCGATCTGCCAGTTCATCTGGTTGGCGCGGGTACCGTTGAGCGATCCGAAGCCGCCGACGGAGTAGCCACCGTAGCCGGGCTGCACCGCCGCGAACTGGGTGAAGTCACGGCCATTCATCGGAACATCCTGAACTGCTTCAGATGGAATGATGTTGTCCTGCGTGGCAGTCGTGGTAGCAAGGGTCAGCGCGGCTGCGGAGACCTCCACGGTCGTGGTCTGCTTGGCAATGGACAGTTTGACCGGCAGGGTGTAGGCGGAGCCCGCCGTAACCTCGATTTTATCCACGGTCGTCACTGGAAATCCGCTGGCAGTGACCGCAATCGAGTAGGTTCCGAGCGGCAGATCCTGGAAGGAGTACTGGCCGTCACTGGTGGTGGTGGTGGTCCGGGCGACGCTGGTTCCGGAATTTGTGGCTTTCACGCTGGCTCCGGCGACCACTGCTCCGGAGGGGTCGGTCACGGTGCCGTTAATGGCTCCGCGGAATGTCTGGGCACTTCCGGCAACCGCCAACAGGGCGAGGGCAACTAAGATACCGAATATACGTCTCATAATCTCTCCTCCAACAAAACCTGAATATCTTGGCACGGGTGGGTACAGGTGTATCCGGGTTACTCTGCAGCTTGGAAGCCAAATCGCCAATGTCATCTATTGCTATTATTTTCAGTAACTTACATAAGTACAGAAAGGAATAAATATGCCATTCGGGAAGAAAGATTATGAAATTCCGTAGCATCTGGCGCCGCCCTAATGCGTCTCTACATGGAGACCAAGTGCATAGGTCCCACTTCGCCTTCGCTCAGAGCAGGCTTTCGCTTCGCGCAGGATCACAACATTGACGACGCGGGCCGGGATGATCGGATAAGAAGACGCCTAAAAGGTAAACGCAACGCCGCCTCGCACCGACCTTGCGGATTGCACCAGGTAGACGGTTTGTCCATCCTGACCAAGGACTGGCACGTAGCCCTGCGCCAGGAGATTGCGCACATCAATCACTGCTTCCATGTGGGAGGGAAGGAAGCCGAGAGTTGGAATGGGCTGACGAATAAAAAGGTTCAAGTAGGGATCGCTTTGACCGGCTGAGGCATTGAACATGTCCACCGGTGTGAGCCCGGGACCATTCACCCAGCGGTAAGAAGTGATCCAACGAGTGCGAGTGCGAGGCAGACTTCCGCTCAATTTTGCTGCCACAGCGTGGCGCTTCTGGGTTGTGATCGATTGTCTGGCATCCTCTAATTCCACATTTGGCTGGGTAAGATCGAGGACACCCCCGTAGGCGTAATCCAAGGTGGCGGTGAGATCGGCAGAAAATTTGCGCTGCAGCACAACCCGCAGACCCTGGGTTCGCAAATTATTGCCCGCATAGCTGAAGGTTCCGGAATAGACGTCGGGCAGGAGGAACCCGCCGGCGGCGCTCACGTCGCCGGTACCGGTGAGAGCGGTGTTCCCGACGCGGTCAGAGAATGCGGCCAACTGCAGATTGTTCTTGCCAATTCGCCGCGAAAGGCTGATCTCCTGATGGTGGGCACGCTCTATCTTGGGGTTGTAATCCTGCACGCTCACTCGCGGATTGGATTCACTCAAATCTGCCGGAGATGAATCGAAGCCTTTTTCCCTGCGACTGTCCGGCAGAGAGGTGGCATAGGAATATTCCAAAACGGTGTTGGGCGAAAGATGCACATCGGCCGAGCCATAAGGCCGGAATGCGGTCACCCGTCCGAGGAATTGGATGGTCTGCAATTCGCTGCCGAACTTCAGTTCCAGCACATCGCCGACGGAAAAGTCATCGCCCACGGCCAGCGCCAGCGCCTGCAGCGCAGCATTATGCAGATTGGGATCTGAAGGCGCGAAACGCCGCACAGTCAGTGCCACTGACGGCTCCGAGCCATCCGCACGCTGGTGCGAGTAAGTAGTGCGAAGGACGGCGGCGGGAAGGCCTTCTCCGTAGCCGACGTTACCGCTCACGCCCACGTGTCCGGCAGAGAAAATCGAACGCTCCACAGAAAATCCCGTGCTCAGGTCGGAGCCGCTGCCGTAACCGCCAGCCGCTGAGCCGGCCAGGAAGGAAAGGCTGCCCGTGGTTTCGTGATTTTCTTTTTCCGCAGGGCCATCGAACACACGCAGAATCGGACGGTTGGCTACGGAGCGCAGCGTCCACTTCCAGTCTTCGTCATCGGTGCCGCCACGAAGAGGTCCGACTTGAATGGCTCCCAGAAGCGTGTTCAGCGTGACGTTCACATTGACGCTCGCTCCAGGACGCAGACCAATGCGCTCACGGAGAGCTGGAAGGAAAGAAGGAGCGGAAACTTTAATGCTGTACACACCCGGCAACAACCCGCTTGCCGAAAAGAATCCGGCTTCGTCAGTGAAGACAGTCATGCTGTGAGCAGCGGCACCGATCACTTCCACGATCGCGCCCATTTGCGGCACACCCATGGCGTTGCGTACGTGTCCCGATATCGCACCGGGCTGTTGCGCTGCCCAGACCGGAAGGGTCAGGCCGAACAGCACCGCCCAAGTTCCGAACCTGCGAAGGATCACTCCACCACCCCTGGGATCAAGCAGTCGGCTACTCCACGGCGAACGTGGCAGAAGGGTCAGCCGTTTGCTTGGAGACGTTGTCGTTCACTTTGATTTCGATCTTATACACGCCGGGCTGCAGGTTAGCTGCGGCAATCGTTTTTTGCAGCGTCACTTGCTCCCCCACATTACTCATCTGATCAGTGGATTCCATTTTCTGGACCACCGACTTTTTGGTTGCAACGTTAGTGATCTGATACTCGAAGGTGGCCGAAGGTTTGTGCGTCTTCTCGTCCACGCCCAGATTATAGACCTGCATCCAGAAATTCAGTTTCTGATCTTTATCTTTCTTGAAGGTCGCGGGCTTGCCATTCGAAGGGGCCACGCGAGGCCGGACTTTGGTGGTTCCGATGACGAAACTGCCCGTGCCCACATTCTTTGAGGGCACCGATTCCATCTGGTCGGCCACGATCAAGGTGGAAGTGGCCAGCTTGTCATCGGAGAAATCCGGCACCACCACACCTCTGCTCCAGGAGCCCTTTCGATCGCCATTCACGTCTTTTACGGCAACATCGAACTTGTAGCGGCCCGGCCGCAGCGGCAGTGCCTTCCAATAAACCGACGAATTCTCCGCGGTGCGGGGTAGTAACTCGGCAGGTACGTCCACCAGCACTGTGTCCTCAAAAGTCTGTACCACGCGGCCCGTCAACGTCGTGACCCGGCCAAAGATATTCACGGTCCCCCGCTGCACGCCGTCCTTATTCACAAAAGTGATATCGCGATTCTTCATCTGTACCGTGACTGGAACCAGTACGGTGTCGCCCGTCACTTTGACAAAATCGGCCCGCACGTCGAAGGGCATCAGATTCACGATCATTTTCGTGTTGACGATTTCTTCCAGGTCTTTGAACTTCACCGGAGGCGGTGCTTGCAGCTTGGCGAACTGCTCCAACCTATCGAACTGCTTAGTAGACTGGCTCGCGCTCATTGGGCCAGTTCCCAATCTCTCCATGCCTCCGCCGCTAAATCGGCTGGCCTTGTTGGCCATTCCCATCTGCTCCCACATAGTCAAACCGGCGTTGGGCGTGTAGAGGAGAGCATCCTTCTCGGAGCGATCCATGGTCATGTGGTAATCGCCACACATGCAGGTGTCGACAAATTCGATGATGACTTCCTGTCCGATGCCCTCCAAATAGCGATAACGCCATTGTTCAAACGGAAATGTGGAGGTCTCGCCGCCGCCTTCTTCCATAGGTCGCTGATAAGTTCCACCGGATGGGTGAGACTCCACCTCATCGGCCTTGCCATACATAATGTAAATGCGGCCGCGATCAGTCTTCCATCCCGGAATGCCGGCGGCGAAGTGCTCGTTGGCGTAGGCGATGCGCTGATAGTGCTCTTCTTTGTATTCGTTCTCTTCGGTGTCGGGAGTGGGATCGCGGCGCTGCCAGAAGGCCTCGATGAACTGGTCGCGCTCTTCGTCGTTGCTGAGCTGTTTGAAAGCCGCTCTCTCTTCGTCGGAAATGATCCAGACCACGTCTTCATCCAGCCACTTCTTATATTGCTTGGTAAGCTCGGTCTTCAGCGCTTTCTTTTGCTGTTTCTTTTGCTTTTCACTGGGTGCGCGCTTGAGAGGATCGACTTCATCGTCTGCCGGGGCTTGGGTCGGGCGAGCGGAGCCGCTCGCGGGGCTATCACTGGGCTTGTCATTCTGGGCGACGGCCGCCCCCCCCAGACAAGTCGAGGCGGCTAAAAAAGCAAGAAAAAGTACGTTGCGCGAACCTACCCGGACCATGAGAGGGACTCCTGCCAGACAACCTTTGTCGGGCTATTTTAGGCTCTTTCGCTGTGTGAAAGCAAGGTTAAGTCACGACCAGAGAACCGATTAAGCAATCCGAACTGCGTGGTTAGAAGCGCCTGCGCTGCGGCCGAGTTGCCCGACCATTTCGGGGGCAAGATATAATGATTGGCCAGGGCGGGTTGCGTCGGTCCAAGTTACGGCAAGTCTCAGTTACGACAAGTCCCGGCTACGGCAGTCTCGGCCGCTTCACTGTTGTCGATGGGAACTTTGCGGTCGACATCAGCGTACCAGAAGATGTGTTCGTGAATCACGAAGCCGGCAAGCGCGGGTTAGCGGGAAGCCTGGTAGTGCCAAGCGGATCTGGCCTCGATTTGGGTCCCAACCCTTTTCAACCCAGAGCCCAAACTCCGGATTGTGACGACAAACATGAAACTGTGGAAGAAAATTGCTATCGGCGCCGGCGTGGCCCTGCTATTGGGGATCATCGTCGGTTTTACCGTGCATCAGAGCGGCAAGAACGTCGTCACCGTGCAAAGCGGCAAGGTGCAGCGGCAGGATTTAGCGTCTGTGGTCAGTGCCTCGGGCGAGATCAGGCCCAAGACCTACGTCAATATTGGCGCTAATGCTTTTGGCAAGATCACCCGCCTGTACGTCAAGGAGGGCGATCACGTGAAGAAGGGTCAATTGCTGGCTCAGCTAGAAAACGTGCAATCCTCGGCCGACGTGAGTGCCACCGAGGCTTCCGCGCAGGCGGCCCAGACTGACGCTGTGGCTGCTGATGCCGGCCTGAGAACTGCGGAAGCCGACTTGCTTCGCGCCAAAGCGGACTACGACCGCAGCAAGCTTGATTGGGAGCGCGCTCAAGGCCTGTTTAAAGATGGGCTCATTGCCAAGTCCGATTTTGACAGTCGCAAAAACGCTTGGGCGACGGCTGACGCCGGACTGGCTCAGGCCCAAGCCCGCGTCGCTCAGGCAAAAGCGCAGAAAGATTCCTCCGACCAGCACATCTCTCAGGCCCGCGCCAATCTTACCCGCGTCACAGACGTGCTGCAGAAGACCACCTACCGCGCCCCTTTCGACGGAGTCATTACTAACCTGCCGGTTCGGGAGGGCGAGACGGTCGTCATTGGCATCCAGAATTCTCCCGGCAGCACGCTAATGGCGCTGGCCAATATGTCGATCATTACTGCTGAAGTGAAGGTGGACGAGACCGACATCGTGAACCTGCGCTTGGGCCAGCCGGCCGACATCACCATAGACGCCATTCCCAGGAAAGTGTTCCATGGCGTTGTATCGGAGATTGGTGATAACGCCATTGTCCGCTCCACGGGAGTGGCTACTTCTCAGCAGACAACTGCCAGCGAAGAAGCAAAGGATTTCAAGGTGGTGGTGACCGTCGAGGATCCGCCTTCGGATTTGCGTCCGGGGCTCTCGACCACTGCGAAAATTACCACCGCGACGCGGAGCCATGCGCTCGCCATTCCGATTCAGGCGTTGACCGTCCGAACCCGGGTGCAGCTGGAGAAGCAGGATACGTCCGCTGGATCGGTGCATGCGGCGGCGCCAGCTCCGAAGGAAACAGCATCCAAGGAGCAGAAAGATGCCGGAATTCAGGGTGTGTTCATCCTCCGCAATCACAAGGCTGAGTTCGTACCCGTGCAGACCGGAGTGACCGGTACCACCGAGGTCGAAGTGCTGGATGGCCTAAAGGACGGCGACGAAGTGGTTACCGGTAGTTACAAAGTTTTGCGCACGCTTCGTCCTGGAGCCAGCGTGAAGGTAGACAACTCGGCCCCGAAGAAGGACGACGAAACAACATAACTTTTGCCGACCGGGTTCGTCCAACAGTGAGTACTCAGATTGACTACGGACCAGGGCTCACGGACGAAGTCAGGATTGAAACCGAAAGATCGGAGAGGTCAGTGGCCCAACCCGACCAGGAGAAGAATATGGCAACCGCGGAAATCATTAGCATGGCAAATACCGCCGCCTCGGCGCCGCCGGAAACCTGCATGATCGCGGCCGAAGACTTGTGGAAGACCTACGATATGGGCTCCGAGCAGCAGGTCCATGCGTTGCGCGGCGTAAACCTCCGCATCGAGCGCGGCGAGTATGTTGCCATCATGGGCCCTTCGGGATCGGGCAAGTCCACTTTGATGAATCTTATCGGCTGCCTCGACACGCCCACCAAAGGTCAATATTGGCTGAACAGCCAACTGGTCAGCGAACTGGACGACGATGAACTTGCCCGCATCCGCAACAAAGAGATCGGCTTCGTCTTTCAGACCTTCAATCTTCTGGCTCGCGCTACTGCACTACACAACGTGGAGTTGCCTCTGATTTACGCGGGCATTCCCACGGAGCAACGGATCGAACGAGCCAAAGGCGCCCTTGCGGCTGTGGGCATGGAGTCGCGTATGACCCACAAGCCTAATGAGCTATCGGGCGGCCAGCGGCAGCGCGTCGCCATTGCACGCGCTTTGGTCAATAACCCTTCCATCATCCTGGCTGACGAGCCCACCGGAAATCTCGACTCCCAGACGGGCAACGAAATCATGGCTCTGTTCGACCGCCTGCAATCGGAAGGCAATACAATCGTCCTGGTAACGCACGAGAACGATATCGCGGGATATGCTCACCGTATTGTTCACATCAAGGATGGAGTCATTGCCAGCGATGAGAGCAAAGGCCCGCGGCGTTAAGTTTGTATTGGGATGAGGGCAGCGTCCAAGCGGAACGCAGGTGCTCGTTCTTACAGCGCAGCGCTCCCGTCAAAACTAGCCGTCCTTAATCTTAGAAATCATTATCGTGTGGACACGGATTGCGGTTTGTTCCCAGGCCGGCACAACTAGAAAAGGGCCTCGTTTTGGAGAGGCCCTTTTTGAGATCTAATTGTTGTTCTTCGCTTGTTGTTTCTGGACTATTGAGTGTCGCTGATTTTCACTACCGTCGTCGCCGCGGGCTGGCTCGGTCCGGCAACGAAAAACTTGTGGTCATACAAGTTACGGTACATGTGACCTGCAATCTCCGCTGCCTTCGGGCCAAAAGTCGCTCGCCCTCCCTGAAGGAACACTACCACCACAACCCGTCCAATGCTCGTATTCGCGTAAGAGGCGAACCAGCCAAAGCGCGTTCCAGCCCGCGAGCAAGTTCCAGTCTTGCCCAGAATCTCTTCTTCGCTAAAGTTGAGGCGCACATTGCGCGCGGTGCCGTACTCGACTGCGCCCATCATGCCGTCAGAAATTTCTGGCACCAGGGGGGCAATATCCAACTGCCGCTTCACCCGCGGCTCAAAATTTGCCACTTCGGCGGCGGTGGTTGGATGCTGCAGGTAGTACAACGTGCCGCCGTTGGCGATCGCCGCGACCATCGCTCCCAATTGCAGGGGCGTCATTGAAATGCCCTCACCGAACGAACACATCTTGCCCACGCCTCCGAGCTTTGCCGGAATCACTTCCTGGGGATACGTTCCCGCTTGTTCGCCAGCGATGTCATATCCGGCCAACTCGCCAAGTCCGTATTGGTGGGCATAGGAAGCCACCTTCTCAAAACCCAGGCGGCGCCCAAGGGCTTCGAAGTAGGCGTTGTTGGAGCGCGCCAGCGCCATAGTCAGATTCATTCGGCTGCGGCGTCCCAGTGCGATTTCGGTGTCTTTCGAGATCAGACCTTCGCTGAGCGCTGCCAGGGCGACGGAAAGCTTAATGGTCGAGCAGGGTTGCGCGCCGCTCGAAAGAGCCAGTCTCTGATTCACCATGGCCAGTATCCGGCCGCTGGTGGGCTGAATCGCCACCACCGTGCCGTTCATGTTGCCCAGAGCATCGATGGCCGCCTGCCGCACTATTGGATCTTCCCCGGCGGTCATGTCGGCTTCGACTATGTCGTTGGCGAAAGAACTGGTGAAGAAGCGCTCGTGATAGCGATGTCGGCGCGTGTGCACCGAAGTCCGCGTAACGCGGGTCCGCGCCAAACGGCGTATGTGCCGACGGGTGCTTTGGCTCTCTCTGATCTTCTGGGATTTTGCTTTCTTGGTATTCAGCGTGTGTGGATTGACGTGGGCTGCCCACATCAGTTGGGCAAAGAACAACCACGTCGCGAAGGACACTAGCAGGCGAAGGCAGCGCATTCCCTTAGGCATTGGTGGTTCTTTTCCCTATTCCCCGGAAATCATGATCGTTTTGATGCACGAACCATGCCAGTGGCGGGCGCCACAGCGGAATTCGCTCAACTTCGCGATGGTACGAGAGTTAGCCCATTCGTGGCAATGATAAAGTTTGTTTTCCATAAAATATCGATTTCGACCTAAAACCGTTCTGAACCAATCAGATACAGAGCAATTACCACAGTTCCCACACCTTAGGTAAGCCCGTACTGGTTACTGGGAAGATGCTGCCCATGGGAAAAGCGTTACATTTTCCAGTCGGCGCACAGGCGCCGCCATGCAGCGGGCTTTCCTTTCTGGAGCAAACCGTTGCACTCCTCTTACATAACCTCACTCCTTTTGCGCAGGAAAGCAGGTACATCAAGATTGTCCTGCTCGAAGTTTGCCGCCAAAGCGCCCCGCATGGTGTCGAGCGAAATCACTTCCGGAGAGGGATGTGCTACCGCCACAGACGCAGACTCCATAATCATCGGAGACTCCTTCTCAGGCGTTGATTCTGGTTCTCTCCGATCTATGGCATCGGGAAAATCCATGGCATCGTCATGCGATGCCGCAAATGAGTTGCGCATTTCCTGCTGACGCTGGCGGCCACTGCTGGCATCGCGAAAGCCGGTGGCGATCACCGTGATCTTAACCGAGTCTTTCATCTTCTCGTCCATCACCGCGCCGAAAATGATGTTGGCATCTTCATGGGCCGCGCTCTGAATGATCGAGCACGCCTGCTGCACCTCGGCCAGCTTCAGTGAAGCTGACCCAGTGATGTTGATGAGGATGCCGCGCGCGCCGTCAATGGCACCCGCCTCCAATAGAGGAGAAGCCACTGCGCGTTGCGCCGCCTCCGTCGCGCGGCGCTGCCCGCTGGCCGTTGCCGTGCCCATCACGGCATAACCCATGCGCGCCATGATGGTTTTCACATCAGCGAAATCACGGTTGATGATCCCGGGGATCGTGATGATGTCCGAGATTCCTTGCACACCTTGCCGCAAGATATCGTCGGCAATACGGAACGATTCGAAGAATCCGGCATTCTCCGCCACCGCCAATAGCTTCTCGTTAGGAATCACGATAGTAGTGTCGACTGATTCCATCAGCTCGCTGATACCGCGCTCAGCTTGCGCCATTCGGCGTTTGCCTTCGAACGCAAAGGGCTTGGTCACAACGGCGACAGTAAGCGCTCCCATTTCGCACGCCAGCGACGCGATGATGGGAGCCGAGCCCGTGCCAGTGCCACCACCCAGGCCGGTAGTCACGAAAACCATGTCAGCGCCTTCCAGCGCTTCGATGATTTTGTCCGAGTCTTCTAATGCGGCTTTGCGGCCGACCTCAGGATTGGCGCCCGCACCCAGACCATTGGTCAGCTTCACTCCCAGCTGTAGCTTGACCGGTGCCCGCGACATGCGCAGCGCCTGCAAATCGGTATTGGCTACGATGAACTCGATGCCTTCGACTCCGGCATCGATCATTCGGTTCACCGCGTTGCCACCTCCGCCACCCACGCCCATGACCTTAATCTTGGCATCGTTGCGAGGCTCTTCGTTAAAGCTGATGCGAATTTTCGAATCGTTTTTCATTTTGTCCACCGTGTGTGAGTTGTCTGTTCTCGTTCGTGCCGTAACTAAGTAAGTGGTCAGTGGCCAGTAAATCTGACCTGTGTTGTGGTCTGGGGTTACTGACCACTGATCACTGACCACTAATCACTGATCACTGCTTTAGGCTCCTTTGCCCACCAGTAGCGCCTTTAGCCGCGATCCCCAGCGATCTTCCTGGAGACCCCGCGCCATCCGCGCCCGCTGCCCGTAGTGCACCATGCCCAGAACCGTGGCGAACTCCGGCTCCGCCAAAGTAGCCGGCATTTTGGCCAGCGGCATAGGCCAGGACAGGCGCACTGGTCGCCGCAGCACTGATTCCGCCACATCGAAAATTCCTGGCAGTCGAGACGCGCCTCCGGTCAGCACTATTCCCGCGAGGCAAACGTCGAACATGCCGCCATGGCGAAGAGACTCCCGCAACATCTCGAATAACTCTCGAGCCCGTGGCTCTAGAATCTCGGCCACTAAGCGCTGCGGCAGCAGCCGCGAAGGCCGGTCGCCAACCGATGGCACCTCGACCTCATTCCCCTCAGGGATGAGTGTCACGATGGCGTTGCCGTAAGCTTTCTTGATCTTCTCCGCTTCCGCCAACGGCGTGCACATCCCTACCGACAAGTCGCTGGTAAAGTGATCGCCGCCTACCGGAATTACTCCGGTATATGTAACCGCACCCTGATGAAAAACAATCAGCTCGGTCGAACCCGCGCCGATGTCGGCCAGGCACACGCCCATTTCGCGTTCATCCGCACGCAACACGGAATCGGCAGCGGCAAGCGGCTCAAACACCGTGTCATCTATATGGACTCCAGCCTTGTTCACCGCTGTGATCACGTTTTGCGTGGCGCTCGTCGCAGCAGTCACCATGTGAACCCGCACCTCGAGCCGCGCCGCCATCATTCCCAAGGGATCGTGTACGCCCGCCTGATCGTCGAGGATGAATTCCTGCGGCAACAAATGCAGGATTTCGCGGTCGGCGGGCAGAGGAATCGTGCGCGTCTTATCCACCGCCAGCTTGATCTCATCGCGTCCAATCTCACGCGGCCTTGTGCCCAGACTGATGCCACCATGGCTGTTGACTCCGCGAACATGAGCACCACCGATGCCGACGATTGCGTTCTCTACGGGTGCACCCGCGATATCTTCCGCGGCTTCCACGGCTTTCTGAATCGCAGCCACTGCCTTGTCGAGCTCAACGATCACACCCTTGCGCGATCCGCGCGACTCTGCCACGCCGTGCCCGCGATAACGCAAGCCGATGTCGGTAACCTCCGCCATGAGCGCGCACGTCTTGGCGCTGCCCACATCAATCGCCGTTAAAAAGGTCCCTTGCTGATTCCCCATGCTTTACTGATTCCCTTGGTGCTTAATTCATGAAGCGCGTTGTTAAGCTTGATGGAATCCGTTTTTATGCCGCTTTTGCCTCAACCTTATTCGCCCGGCCCCGCCCTGCCCCGCCCCTTTGCAATCGCCGGACTCGGCTTCTGTGCCACTCCAGCCGCTGGCTTCGCCAGACTCGGCGCGGCCACCACTTTTGCTACTGGCTTGTTCGCCACCGCGGCCCTGGACTTCGCGGTTCTACGATGTGCCTTCCTCGGCTTGGCCCTCACCCATATCTTTTTCACCGCCTTGTTGGCCGCGGACGTAGCCTCCCATTTCTTTTCAGGCAGCTCAAACGCCGGCTTGGGTACAACCCGGTCTTGGGGACCGAATTTGCTGATCAGCGCCGCCGGCTTCACTCCCGCAGCTATGGCCGTCTTGGCCGCCGCAGGGCTCAACGCCGCTCGCTTGGCCGTGCCCTCCAAATCCGGATTCACGATGATCTGGTTCTCATACCGCAAATCCACCGACTCAAGCTTGTCGAACTGCTGCCGCCACTCCCGCGCATGGGAAACGTAAATCTTGTAGCGTTTCAGATATTCCGAGGCTCCCAGATGCACCAGCACTTCGCCCGACGGATCATTCACTCGCACTTTCACATCTTCCAGATCCGACAAGTCCACTTCGCTCAAGTCCTGGGAGTAGTGCGCGCCCCCTGAATCCAACTCTCGCGCCAGCTCGTTGTAGACCTTCATGCGCGGCGCTCGCGTGGAAAGCGGCTCGCCGGCATTCATTCCGAGAATCACAGGAAACGAATACTTCTTTGTCGACGTCAGTTCCATCAGCGCGCCGCTGGCATCGATCAGCGAAATTCGCGGCCCCACACGGGCAAACGCCACCGCAGTGCGCTCGTGAATTTCCACTTTCAGGCGGTTGGGCACGAAGCGCATCACGCTGGCCGATTCCACCCATGGAATCTGCTCTAATTGCGCCTTCTGCTGCCCCAGGGGGATGAAAAAAACGTTGCGCCCCATGTCGGCGCCCATCACCTCCATGATCTGGCCCTTAGTGACGTTTTGCGTGCCCGTAATTTCAATGTTGTCGCTGGAGTCTACTCGGAAGCGCCAGGAACGTTCGCCATAACGGTAAAAGGCGCTTGCGGCCACGGTGGCGAAACACACCACTGCAGCGGCCAGTGAGATCCAGATCAGCCGATTTGCGGTTTTCTTGGGAAGCGAGCTACGGCGGGCGGAGACGCGCTTTTGTCCGCGCAGGAAGGGGGATTCCTCATCCACATCCAGGTCCACGAGACGCGCGTCGTCGAGCTCCTGGCGCGCGTATGGAGCGCTGGGTGGATACAACTCCTCCTGCGAGATGGTGGGGCTCGCTTTCCGCGCCATCAGTTCAGGTCAGTTGTCGTCAGTGAATCGCCGAGTGTCCTCACTATAACGGCTTTTCGCGAATTGAGATAGAAAAAATCTTGTTGTTTCTGGCACCGCAGGACGGGCATGGGATCAAGAGTTCTGCACCTAAAGAGAAGTCAATCGATGTCCGGCTAAATACCCGCGAAGCGCGTAAGAATCAAGCCCACAGCGTAACTCTTGGTTGAAGAGTACGAGCTGAAATCAGCTGCTTTGTGAGGAAAAAAATTAGTTACAAGTAAGATTCCGCCCGCGAATCGGGGATGCGTCATCCCAAAAAAATCGGGCACGGCAGCCGTGCCGGTTGCGCTTCACTTAAGAAGAGAGAGAGAAAATTAGATCGGTCCTGCGGATGATGTCTCGACACGCACTGTCGGAGCTGGAACTGGCACGAACGTCCGCGGAATATTCACCCGCACCCGTGGACATAACACCGGAAGCTTGATTCGCTTCGGGCCGAAGGCCGCACCAAACTCCGGACCCAACGAAGCCGACGCGAAGTCCCAGCGCGCAACCTGCGCTTCCATCCGCGCCCGACCAGCCTCCAACTGGGCGCGATTGGCTTCCAACCGGGCTAAGCCAGCCTCTTGCTGCGCGGTCATCGCGTCGAAATGGGTGAAGCCGGTCTGGGTCCGCGCCATTTTTGTCCGGAACCGCGCCATCTCGGTCGCGACCCGGCAAAGCACCGTCTGCTCTCGGGCAGAGGCCAGAAATCGCTCCGAATTTCCCGACGCCAGGGCCACAACAGCTGCCGACCGATTGACGAGTCGTTGCGCCCACTCCGCCCCGCCATCGTGATACACGCCATTCAGCCCCAGTGCCAACACGCCCGCCGCCAGCCAATACCATCCTTGTTTCATCGCCATTGTCTCCATCTGAAACTTTGGACGAGGACCGTCCAAATCCGTTAGCAATGGAAGATACGGATACCGGTGGGGCGAAGTTCCGCCTTCTTCGGCCCGCGCAAGCTATAATGCGGAACTCCCATGAAACTGACCATCTGTCCTTATGCCCTGATCTTACTTGCGCCCCTGTTTGGCGCTCTGTCGTTCGTTCGACCCTCGGCCGCTCAGGCCCCCACGCATTACCCAGACTTCCCGAGCGAAACCCCGGCCAACTTCCAGCCCGTCACCGACAGCTTCGAGTACCGTAAGCGCGACGTGCTGATCCCCATGCGCGACGGCGTGAAACTGCACACCGTTATCATCGTCCCGAAGGGAGCCAAGAGCGCGCCCATCCTGCTGACGCGCACGCCGTACAACGCCACAGCTCTGACCAGCCACGCGGAAAGCCCCCACCTCGGTCCAATTTTGAACGGCTACGACAATGCCACCGAGGTAATCGTCGACGCTGGCTACATTCGCGCCGTGCAGGATGTGCGGGGCAAGTATGGTTCTGAAGGCGATTACGTGATGACTCGCCCGCTGCACGGACCGCTGAATCCAACCCCGGTCGATCACGCCACCGACACATACGACACGATCGACTGGCTCGTGAAGAACGTCCCGGAAAGCAATGGCAAAGTCGGAATCCTGGGCATCTCCTACGACGGCTTCACCACCTTAATGGCGCTGGTCAATCCGCATCCCGCGCTCAAAGTCGCTGTGCCCATGAACCCCATGGTCGACGGATGGATGGGCGATGACTGGTTCCACAACGGCGCCTTCCGGCAGCAGAATATGCCGTACATCTACGAACAGGTGGGGACGCAGGCGAACGAGGCCAAATGGTGGACAAATCACTTCGACGACTACGACGTGTACATGGAGGCGGGATCGGCGGGCGAGCTCGGCCGCCGGCGCGGGATGGAGCAGATCGGTTTTTGGCGGAAACTTATGGAGCATCCCAGCTACGATTCCTTTTGGCAGGACCAGGCGATGGATCGCATTCTGGCCGCGCAACCGCTGAAGGTGCCGACGATGCTGGTTGACAGCCTATGGGACCAGGAAGATATCTACGGCGCGCCCGCATTATACAAGGCGCTCAAAGCAAAAGAAACGGCCAACGACAAAGTATTTCTGGTCCTGGGACCGTGGCATCACGGTCAGGAAATTGGCGACGGCAGCACGCTCGGAGCTTTGAAATTCAATAGCGATACCGGGCTATACTTCCGCACTCAAATCTTGCGGCCATTCCTGGACCACTACCTCAAAGACGACGCGCCCGCGGATAATGTCGCGCCAGTAATTGCGTTTGAAACCGGAACAAACGCTTGGCGGCGTCTCCCCGCCTGGCCCGCCGGCTGCACGAGTGGCTGCACGATCAAGTCGACTCCGCTCTACCTGGAGGCGGCTCTAAAGCTGAGCTTTACCGCACCGAAAGCCGGGGATGCGGCCTTCGACGAATATGTTTCCGATCCCGCCAAGCCCGTCCCCTTCCGCCGACGTCCTAGTCAGCCCGTGGGCTACGACAAGGGCCTGACCTGGCCGCAGTGGCTGGTGGATGACCAACGCGAAGCGTCTGGCCGTCCGGATGTCGTCGCATTCGTTTCCGGTGTCTTGACCATGCCGATAAAAATTAGCGGGCAGCCGGTCGCCAATCTCGTCGCCTCGACAAGCGGCACCGACTCAGACTGGGTAGTAAAAGTGATTGACGTCTATCCCGATGAGGTCGCCGGTCAGCCCAGCATGGGAGGCTATCAACTGATGATCTCAGCGGACATCTTCCGCGGTCGCTATCGAGAGAGCTTTGAAACAGCCAAGCCCATCGCCCCCGACAGGCCGCTGCAATATCGGATCACTCTACCCACAGCCAACCATGTCTTCCTGCCGGGTCACAAAATCATGGTTCAGATTCAATCAAGCTGGTTTCCGCTCTACGACCGCAATCCGCAGACTTTCGTGCCCAACATCTTCTGGGCAAAACCAGGAGACTACCGAAAGGCAGTGCAGCGCGTCTACCACGCACCCGACCAAGCCAGCTTCATCGAACTGCCACTGGTCGTGACGCCGTAATGATTCGCCATTGCAAGGCGCTTCGAAGCTCTGCAAGGTCGCTTTGAAGGACCCGGCTTTCTAAGCCGGTCCGTACATGCTCGGAAACTACAGGCGGCTTTAGCCGTTGAGGCCAGGGCAACGAAGGAGCTTCGCTTTCTGCTGCTTACGGGAGTTTGGTTGCGCTCGAAGCTTCTTGACCTGCTTGTTCCCCTTCCTTCAACCTTTCCAGAATCATGGGCCCCAACTGCGAAACGCTGCCCGCCCCCAGGGTCAAAATCATGTCGCCATCTTGTGCCACCGCCGCCACCGACCCGACCGCATTGGCGAATGAGTCCGCGTACTGCACCACCTTCGGGGTCATCGTTTCTCTTATCCGCTGCGCGAGAATCTCCGCCCCAACACCCTCAATCGGCTTCTCGCTGGCCGCATAAATGTCGAGCACGAACAGCGAATCCGCATCGCCAAATGCGGACGTGAATTCCTCCATCAGATCGAGAGTGCGGGTGTAACGATGCGGTTGAAACACCACATGAACTTTGCCGAAGCCGTACTGCCGCGCCGCCGCCAGCGTAGCTTTGATTTCCGTAGGATGGTGTCCATAGTCATCAATTACGCTCACTCCCGCCGCCTGTCCGCGCAAATGAAAGCGTCGGTCGACGCCGCGAAATTGATCGAGCGTCGCACGAATCGGTTCGACTCCAACATCCAGGCCGATGGCGACGGCGATCGCCGCGGTGGCGTTCAGAATGTTGTGTACGCCCGGAACATGCAGCGTAAATTCGCCCAGATCCTGTTTGCGATAGCTCACCCTGAATCGGCTCAGAGGCTGCCCGTGGCCCCTCACCAAGCCTCCTGCTTTGCCAGCATTCAGTTTGATGTAAAAGTCCGAGCCGCGCTTGGTTCCATAAGTCAGAGTGCGCCGCTGCACGCGTGGCAGCAACCGCCGCAATACGCCATCGTCGTTGCACGCCACCACCATTCCGTAAAACGGCACATGGTCCATAAACTCGAGAAACGTATTCTTCACGTCTCGCATGTTGCGGTAGCAATCCATGTGCTCGCGATCAATGTTGGTCACCACCGCCAGAATCGGTGACAGCTTCAGAAACGACCGATCACTCTCATCCGCCTCGGCGACCAGATATTGCGACTTCCCCAGCCGCGCATTCGATCCCATCGCGTCAACGCGGCCGCCCACCACCACGGTCGGATCAAGCCCGCCCCCCGCAAGCACCGCCGCGACCATCGACGTCGTTGTTGTCTTCCCGTGCATGCCGGCGACAGCAATGCCGTACTTCAGCCGCATCAACTCCGCCAGCATCTCCGCCCGCGGAATGACTGGGATGTGAAGTTTGCGCGCCTCGGCAACCTCAAGGTTCTCCTTCGCGATCGCCGAACTCGTGACCACGACCTCCGCTCCGTTTATGTTTTCTGCCGCGTGGCTCTCGAACACCGCTGCGCCCAATCCCGCCAGACGCTGGGTCACCGCAGAGCTTTTCAGATCCGATCCCGAGACCTTGTAGCCCAAATTCAGCAACACCTCGGCAATCCCGCTCATGCCGATGCCCCCAATGCCTACGAAGTGTATGCGCTGAATCTTGGCAAACATAGAATCAACTCCTTGGCCACTGATTTACGCGGATTCAACAAACCAGTGAAACCCCTTTTGCGATCGCTCGTGTATTGTCATCCTGAGCGCAGCAAGTGCTTCGCGAATACGAAGCAGTTGCGGAGTCGAAGGACCCTTGCAACTAGGCAGCGCCACCAGCTCATCAAGGAGTTCTCTCATGACTCGCAAGCGATAGAGCTCGTAGTGAAATTCTCAGCGAGAATCTGATTCCCCAACCCCAGCCAATCCCGCAGCCATCGCCGCAATATCACGCGCTGCATTCGGATGCGCCAGGCTCCGCGCCGCCGCACCCATCTGCTGCAGCCTGGCCTGATCGCCAAGCAATGCCGCCACTGTCTCCACCAGCCAAACTCCATCCAGCTTCGACTCCTCTACCACCACAGCGGCTCCCGCTCGTTGGAGCGCCTCCGCATTTACCCGTTGATGATCGTCCGCCGCCCGCGGGAACGGCACAAAAATCGCGGGCTTCCCCGCCGCCGCAATTTCCGCCACCGTGCTCGCGCCCGACCGGCAGATCACCAAATCCGCGCGCGCAAATGCCGCCGGCATATCCTCGATAAACTTGAAAACCGCAGCCGCGTCGCCCAGCCTGTCATAGGCGGCCAGCGCGTCATTGTGGTCACGCTCACCGGTCTGGTGGATGATGTGAATCCCCGGCGACTGCCGCAGCAGCGCTGGCCAGCATCGGATCATCGCTTCATTGATGGCGTGCGCCCCCTGGCTTCCCCCGAATACAAGCAGGGTTTGAGCCCCATCCCGTGGCCGGACGCCCATCTCAAAGAATGCCTGCCGCACCGGAACGCCGGTCACTTCAGCGTGCCGAAAATATTTGGCCGTCTCTTCAAAATGCACTGCCGCCGCCGACACGAATCGCGCTACCACACGGTTAGCAAATCCGGGCACCGCATTCGGTTCAAATGCCAACGTAGGAATGTGCTTCACCACCGCAGCCAGCATGGTGGGGCCTGAAGCGTATCCGCCCACGCCAATCACAACGTCAGGGGCAAACTGGTTCAGCATGCGCCTGGCATCCCAAACCGCCCGAGGCAAATCGAATGCTGTCCGCGCCCGCGTCATCAGGCTGACATTTTTCAGCGCCCCCACCCGCACCAGTTGCAGCGGATATCCCGCCGCCGGGACTAGCCGGTTCTCAATGCCGCGCGCTGTGCCGATGAACAAAACTTCCGCGCCGTAACTTTTCTTGAGTTCGTTGGCGATGGCAAGCGCGGGAATCACATGTCCGCCGGTCCCGCCGCCCGCCAGAATGGCACGCATGAGGTGACTATAAACCAGGGAGTGCTACAGGCCAGCAGAAGGAATGGTTGATTTTTGATTGTCGATAGAAAGGCCCAAGCTCTGACGGATGGCTAACGCCGGTGGTACTGAATCAACAATCAAAAATCGGCAATCAACATTGCAGGTCCTCACTCCGCCTGCTTTGTAATATTAAGCAGCACACCCACGCAGGCCAGCGTCACAAACAACGACGACCCCCCGTACGACACCAGCGGCAGCGGTATCCCCTTCGTCGGCATCATGCCCAAAACCACGCTGATGTTGATGAACGCCTGCAAGACCACCATGCTGGTGATGCCAACCGCCAGATAGCGCCCGAAGATATCTTCCGTCCGCCATGCAGCCCGCATCCCGCGCCACAGAAAGATGGCAAACAGCGTCACCACGAACAGCGCTCCTACCAGGCCCAACTCTTCCGCGGTCACCGCAAAAATAAAATCAGTGTGCGGCTCCGGCAGATAAAACAACTTCTGTTTGCCCTCCATCAACCCCGTTCCCGTCACTCCGCCGGTAGCCACGGCAATCAGTGACTGAATAATATGAAATCCCGTCCCCTGCCGGTCCGCGTACGGATTCAGAAACCCCAAAATGCGGCCGCGCCGCCAACTCACACGAAAAATCAGGAAGTACAGCGGCAGCAGCGCTGCTCCGAATGCATAACCGAAATACCTCATGCGCATCTCTGCCACAAAAAGAATGCACGCTGTTATTCCCGAACAGGCGATGGCCGTACCCAAATCGGGCTGCAAGACAATAAGTCCTAGAAAAACCAGTACGGGCGCGGCTGCCGGAAGCAACGTGTTGCGCCAGTCGTCCATGCTCTTGGTACGGCCTTCGAGAAAATAAGCAAGAAACAGAATCAGTACAGGCTTGGCCAACTCGGAAGGTTGCAGCGAGAAACCACCCCAACGGATCCAACGGTGAGTATTGTGCGAGCGATCTAGAAAGAAGACAGAAATCAGGAGTAACGTGGTCAATCCCATCAGAGAAAAAACTACCGCCGGACTTTTGTAGCAGCGGTAATCCACCCGCATCGCCACTACCATCGCGACCAGTCCCGCTACCGCCCACAACAGCTGTCTCAACAGAAACGCATACGGCGAACCATACTTGTCCTTAGCCAACACCGCCGACGCCGAGAACACCATCACCAACCCCACAAACACCAGCAGCATGGTGATGGTAAACAACCAGCGATCCACGCTCACTCGCTTTGCCATGGGAGATTTATTTCACCACGAAGTCAGCGAAACACGGAGGATTCTTGTCGTGGAATTCACTCCGGCGAGTTGACTACCGTGGTTCCCTGGCGCGAGTCTTCTCGCTGCTCCCAGTTGGCCCGGGGGCAAAACCCGCCACCGGCGCGCCTTTCCCGGAAGACTGCATAGATTTGCCTGTTGATATACACCCCGATCCCGAGGAAGCCTGGAGGTTCGAGACCCGCTGACCGGGGCAAATATCCAGCCGGTCTTGGGCCCAAACGGCTTTACCTACAACTTGCAAGAACTGGCATTCTTCTCGTGGCCCTACGGCGCGCCATCGATCGCGGTGAATGGCTGTTTTCGGATAACAACAGCTTGACCACGGACGCAGGACCCCTGTGCCAGTGACCCTGTTAAACATCGCCCAAGATGGTCGCCTGAAAACGATGACCTTCATTGAAGCGATCCTGTGAAATGATCCCACGGCAAACCCAGGGCCGTGGTTTTCTGCTGAATTCTCAAATTTGCGGACCGAGAACTAAACTGTTCCCGGGCAACGCCGAAACAGTGGCACCTCCATGGAAAGAGACTCACGTGCCCACAACTTTCGCGGACAGCGTCCGCACGATCTCTTTGAACACTTGCCCTCGCTGCTCGTAATTCTTGAACTGATCGAAGCTGGCGCACGCCGGAGCCAGCAGCACCACATCGCCCGGCTCCGCCACAGCGTTCGCTTTTCGAAGGGCGTTCTCCAAAGTATCGGCGTGCACGATTTCAACCCCTTTAATTTGCGATTCGATCTTCGCTGCCGCCGCGCCGATCGTGTAGACGCGCTTCCCGCGCTGGCGCAACAGATCGTTGAGCAAGGTGTAGTCGCTGCCCTTGTCCTTGCCGCCAAGAATGAGGTGGATGTTTGCCGGAAACGACTCCATCGCCTTGATAGTTGCATCCACATTCGTGGCCTTGGAGTCGTTGTAGTAATCCACGCCGCGGATCGTCGCCACATATTCCAGCCGATGCTCCACCGCCTTGAACTCGCGCACTGCCTGCCGAATTTTCTCTGGAGCACATGCCATCAGCGCACCCGCGCAAACCGCCGCCAACACGTTCTCCAGATTGTGCGCACCCTTCAACGGAATCTCTGAGACGAGCATGATTTCGCGCTGCTCCGCTCCATCACGAAACAAAATGTTTCCATCAAGCACCCAGGCCCCTTGCTGCACTTCCTTCCGACGGCTGAACCAGAACACTTGCGCCTTTGTTCGAGCAGCCATGGCAACGCAGGTTGGATCGTCGGCATTGAGCACGGCCGAATCTGTGCTCTGTTGATTCTCGAGAATCCGCGCCTTGGCATCGACATAAGCCTCGAACGTCCGGTGGCGGTCCAGGTGATCGGGCGTGACGTTCAAGATCACAGCCACTTTCGGCCGGAAGCTGTGAATCGTCTCCAACTGAAAGCTCGACACTTCAAGCACAATCACGCTCTCCGGTGTGGCCCGCTCCGCCAGAGCAATAGCCGGAGTCCCAATGTTGCCGCCCACCAAAGCTGGAAAGCCTCCCGCGGTCATAATCTCGCCCGTGAGAGTGGTCGTCGTCGTCTTGCCGTTTGATCCGGTAATGGCAACGATTGGCCCGCGCAGAAACTGCGCGGCCAGCTCTATCTCGCCAATCACGGAGCCGCCCAGTGCGCGTGCCTGCACGAGGGCTGGGGCGTCCAAGGGAATGCCTGGACTGACCACGATCAGATCCTGTCCTCGAAAAGTACGCTCGCCGTGGCCGCCAGTCTCGACCGTAATCCCATGATCGAGCAGCACGGGAATTTCGCTGTGCAGCTCGTCGCCGGTCTTCGTATCGGAAACGGTGACCCGCGCGCCGTGTGCTTTTAAAAACAGAGCCGACGCCACCCCGGACTTGCCGAGACCGACCACAAGCACGCGTTTACCGTTGAGATCCATGCTTAGTCAATTGCTGATTTTTGATTGTTGATTTCAAAATCTGACCCTTCCCGAGAAAATCCGGTTATGTTTTTCATTCAACAATCAAAATGGAACAATCAACGATTCTTTTCCAGTGTTGGCGGCCCTATCGCAACTTCAGCGTGGTCAGTGCGAACAGCGCAAACACCAGCGACGCGATCCAGAAGCGCACAATAATCTTCGACTCTGACCAGCCGATCAATTCAAAGTGATGATGAATCGGGGCCATCTTGAAAATCCGCTTTTTGCGCAGTTTGTATGATCCCACCTGCAGGATCACCGAGAGCGCCTCAATGACAAACACGCCGCCGATGAACGGCAATAGCAACTCTTGCTTGATCACTACTGCGACTGTGCCGATTGCGCCGCCCAGCGCCAGCGATCCCACGTCCCCCATGAAGACTTCCGCCGGATGCGCGTTGTACCACAAGAATCCAATCGCCGAACCCACCATCGCTCCGCAAAAAATTGTCAACTCGCCGACCTGCGGCATTCTCGGCAGCTCAAGGTAGGTGGAAAATGTGGCATGGCCGCTCACATAGGTGAGCACCGTGAGAGCTCCCGCCGCGATCACGGTGCAGCCAATCGCGAGTCCGTCGAGCCCATCCGTAAGATTCACCGCATTGCTCGCGCCCACAATCACGAAAGCTACAAACGCAATGAAGGGCAGAAACGCCAGCGGCCACAGATGCGGATAGTATTCAAGCCTTTGCACCACTAGATCTGGATGGAACTGCTTGAAGAATGGCACGATGAGCTTGGTCGAATACATCCCGTGGGTCTGCATCGCAATCAGCATCACGGCAATCACAACGCTGGCTGCAATCTGCAGACCCAGCTTCCCTCGGCTGGTCAAACCCAGGTTCCGGCGGTGCGCCACCTTAATATAGTCATCGGCGAATCCAATTGCGGCGAACGCGCACGTGGCGAACACCGCAATCCAGACAAAACGATTGCTCAGGTCCGCCCAAAGCAGCGTCGGCACCACGATGGCAATTGCGATCAGCAACCCGCCCATGGTCGGGGTGCCGGCTTTTTTTCGATGATCCTTGGGGCCCTCCTCGCGAATGTATTGTCCGATCTGGAATTCACGCAGCCGCCCGATCACCAGCGGACCAACGATAAGCGCGGTAAAGAGGGCGGTGAGACTGGCAAAACCGGTGCGGAAAGTCAGGTAGCGGAAGATGCGGAATGGCGGAAAATAGTGTTGTAGCTTCAAATATAGCAGCCAATAGAGCAATCAGCCTCCGAATCGCTTCGCAATCTCAGTTTCCGCCATCGCGGCGCCCCTTCCAAACTTCCACGGCTCCCTCCAACTTCACTCCGCGTGAAGCCTTCAGCAAAACAACGTCGCCGTCTCGCGTCTCGCGGGCCAGCCACTCCCCCGCTTCCTGCGGAGTCGCCACGAACTCCGCGCGCGCTCCTGCACGGCGCGCCTGCTCTACCAAAGCCTGCGCCTGCCCGCGCACCCCCAGCACGACATCGATTTTATTTTTTGCAGCATGCTCGCCAGCTTGCCGATGCATTTCCTCGCTTGCCGGACCAAGCTCGAGCATCTCGCCCGCCACAACAATCCGTCGTTTTGCCGGCATTGCGGCTAGCGCATCCATCATTACGCTTAACGCCTTCGGATTGGAATTGTAGCAATCGTTGATCACCGTGATGTTACCCAGTTGGACGACCTCGCCCCGCTTGTCTGCCGGCGTCAGCGTCGCCAAAGCACTGACCGTCTCCGATGGTTTCAGTCCGCGCTCCATAGCAACGGCCACCGCGGCCAGAGCATTAAGAATGTTGTGCGCTCCCACCAGCGGAAGCCGCGTATGCTCACGGCAACCGTTCACCAAGACATCGAACTCTGAACCTTCTGCCCCGCAGGCCACAATATTCTCTGCGCGTACGTCGGCTTCAGGCCGCGTGCCATACATTACGACCTTGCCATGGAAATCGCGACCGAACTGCGAAACGTAATCGTCATCCGCATTCAGAATCGCCGTCGAGCCTGCTGGCAGGGATTCAATCAATTCATACTTTGCCCCCGCGATCGCAGCCAGGGAATCGAAAAACTCCAAGTGCACCGGGGCCACGTTGGTCACCACCCCAATCTCCGGCTGTGCAATTTTAGCCAGCGCCCGAATTTCCCCGGCGTGCGACATTCCTATCTCGATCACCGCCACATCGTGTCCTGGTTCAAGCTTCAATAGCATCAGCGGCAATCCAAAATGATTGTTAAAGTTTGCCTCCGACTTCAGCACGCGAAAGCGTGAGGCCAAAACATGCGCGATCGCTTCTTTGGTGGTGGTCTTTCCCGCCGAGCCCGTGACCGCGATCAGCGCCTTTCCCCAGAGCTTGCGCACCGCCGTGGCCAGAGTCTGAAGCGCGGCCAAGGTGTCATTGACTGTAAGCAATCGCGCATTGCTGCCATAGCGGGACAAATCACTTCTACTCACCACGGCAGCCGCAGCGCCTTTCTTCAGCGCCTGCTCGACAAAATCGTGGCCGTCCAACCGTTCCCCTTTCACCGCAAAGAAAAGCTCACCGGGCTGTACCGTCCGCGAGTCGATGGAGTATCCCCGGGCAACATCATCAGCCTGGTACTCGCCCGTGGCTGCAATGAACTCGCCGATTCTCGCCAGTGGCAGTCTCATGTTCGCGTCCCGGCAGCCGCGCTTGCAGCTTCGCAATCGAATCCCGCCAGCCGCAACGCCTCGCGGGCCACTTCCACATCATCAAAAGGACGCGATCCCTCCCGCGTGACCTGCATCTTTTCATGTCCTTTGCCCGCCAGCAGAACAATGTCGCCCGGCCGCGCCTCGCCAATCGCCAGCGCAATGGCCTTTTTGCGCTCCGTCTCCACCGCGTATTTCGCGTTAGTCTTCTGCAAACCGACCAGGGCATCATTAATGATGGAGCATGGATCTTCACTGCGTGGATTGTCAGAAGTCAGCACCACGAAATCGCTGCCCCGCCCGGCCACATCGCCCATGAGCGGACGCTTCGTCCGATCCCGGTCTCCGCCACAGCCAAAAAGCGTGACCACGCGACCCGTCGATCCGTTCTGCGAAACGAATTCTCGCGCCAGCGCCGTCAGATTGCGCAGCGCGTCATCGGTGTGCGCGTAATCCACCACCACGGTAAAGGGCTGCCCACAGTCCACGCGCTCAAAACGTCCCGGCACGCGCGTCAATTTCTCGATCCCTTTAGCAATCGCCTCAGCTTGGCACTTGCGCGCATAGGCAGCGCCGGTCGCGGCGAGGATGTTGTATAGGTTCACCCTGCCGATCAGTGGCGAGAAAACTGGAATCTTGTCTTCCGGAGTGATCAGATCAAAGCGCGTGCCTCGTGGAGTAATTTGCACTTTGTCCGCGTGCAAGTCGCCGCGCTCCCATCCATACTTCAACACAAGCACGCTGCGCTTACGGCTGAACTCCGCCAGCTTCACTCCATACTCGTCATCCACGTTTAGCACAGCGGCACGTGGTGCATCGGTGCCACATCCCGCAAACAAAACGCGCTTAGATGCAAAGTACTCGTCCATCGTTTTGTGGTAGTCGAGGTGATCCCGCGTAAGATTAGTAAACACGGCCACATCAAACGGCACGCCAAACACACGCTCCTGCGCCAGCGCATGAGACGACACCTCCATCACCACATCGGTTGCGCCCTGCCCCAGCGATTCCTTCAGGATTCGGTTGAGATCCAGCGCCTCGGGGGTGGTATGTGGCGCGGGAAGAACTTTGCCGGCCACGTGATACTCAATCGTTCCGATCAGCGCGCTCTTGCGCCCCGCTGCCGCTAAAATCGATTCCACCAGGAACGCCGTTGTAGTTTTCCCGTTCGTCCCGGTGATGCCGGTCACTGCCAACCGCTCCGCCGGCTTGTTATAAAAGTTCGCGCTCAATCGCGCCAGTGCTCGCCTGCCGTGGGGTACTACCGCCCACGCTACCTTATCCCGCACCTTCTCTGCGGCCGAATCCGTGACCACGCCCACTGCTCCGGCCTTGATCGCCTGATCAATAAAGCGGTTCCCGTCGCTGCTCTCTCCGCGCATGGCTACAAACACACATCCCGGCTTCACCCGCCGAGAGTCATATTCGACACCGCTCACTCCCGGGTCTCCGTTTTGCGAGAGAATCTCCGCACCATCCAGAAGCTGTTGGAAGGTCATTGCCAAGAATTATATGGCACCATCGACTCGCCCACGACAGCAGGAAGTATGGTGTGCACTACGAATCTCAATCGCTTGACCAGGCCAACGGGGTTACTAACGATATGTTTACCGCCGAGGTTTAGCACGCTACATTGGCCTCATGGCCGCCCAAACCAGCACCTCCGAGTACCGCTGCATCCAATGTGAGCAGCCAGAAAGCCAGTGTCGGTGCGAGAAGTATTGCTGCCTCTGCCAATCGATGATGGAGGTGCGGGTTTGCCAGGACGGCCTCATGTACTGCGTCATCTGCCGCGACGCCTGCGACTACAAGACCTCCTCGGACTAAGTCCGCGTAATTCTCTCCGCTCGCCCTTGAACAGGAATCCCGCGTGCAGACCGCTGCACATTATTCGGTTCTTCTTAGTCGAATTTTCGCCAGCAACATCCCGCCCACGAGACTGCCTCTAGCTTAACTAGACAAGGGCTTCGCCCTTGATATCCCTTCGGGATATGCAGCCAGAAATCAGGAGCCAGAAGCCAGGATCGCCCGCACATAGGCGTTGAGTAGCTTGCTGGTTTCTTCCAAGGTGCTCGACAGCGACCCGCTCTGGGAGAAAAACTGCAGGGGATCACCGAGCGCTATCAGAATGTGCAGCAGGATATCTTGGAAACTTTTCTGGATCGAGGGGAGCTCAGAAAGCTGGGTGAAGCAACTCTACGGCTCAATGGCAAGCGGATTCCCGGATTCAAACTGGATCATGCCCGGCAACTGGCCGTGATGAGTTCTCTGCTACGGTTCTCCCATGTCGCCGCGGGAGACACCTTCACCACTGCAGAATTACAAGCGGCTGCGGCCGAGGCACTCGGAATCACCGCCGAGCAATGCCCTCTGGGGGCCCTTCGCTATGAATGGTGGAAGCTGCGGGCCAAAGGTCTCGTGGAAAAGCTGCCACACTCTCGTCGCTATCAACTCCTGCCCAATGGATATCGCATCTGTCTGCTGTTTCTCAAACTCTTCGACAAGATCTACGCACCGCTCACCGCCGGGCTTCTTCATCCCTATCCCGGAGACCGAACCATGACCGACGATGGGCTGCATCAACTCGACAAGC
>Ga0207646_10000820_pt1 | contig 40381 bp, 40 predicted proteins | sample KBSK5502metaG_FD_184343 | JGI IMG/M metagenome (GOLD analysis project Ga0207646, IMG submission 184343) | Corn, switchgrass and miscanthus rhizosphere microbial communities from Kellogg Biological Station, Michigan, USA - KBS K5-50-2 metaG... | ecosystem: Host-associated > Plants > Roots >... | reverse complement strand
CGACGTCGGTTCGGACATCAGTTGGTTCAGTAAAGACGGTTATCATCATCCGTGGCGCGCGAGCGGATGGGAAATTCATCCGGTGATCAGAATCGAAGACCTCGGGACGGAATAATCGCGGCGTTGGCGGGAGCCAACTTACGGCGGGAGGTGCCGAGCAGAAGCGAGTGCACCTGGGGAAGCCGGGCAGCGAGATTGGGAATCGCGTCGCTGGACAGTGCCGCGCGGTTGGATTACGAGTGCGCTACCTCAAAATGGACGCGACCAAGATTTACTTCATCGTTTTCGGAGCACTGACGATCATCGGCGGGATCATCGGTTACGTGAAAGCGGGCAGTGTCCCATCAATCATCGCCGGCGCGATCACCGGCCTATTGCTGCTCATCGCCGCATTTTTGTTGACGGATCATCGCACAGTCGGGCTCGCGACCGCTTTCATCGTTTCGCTTTTGCTCGCGGCGCAATTCGTTCCAAAGCTGATTCGCACCGGTAAAGTGATGCCGGCCGGTATGATGTCGATCTTGAGCGTGATCGGGATCGTCGTCGCGATTGTCGCCTGGCTGAAAAAGTAATCCGTGGCGAAATCGAGTCTGGCGACGTTGCGAAGATTGGTGCTGCTTCTGGGGGCGTTAATCTTCGCGGCGATTTTGTATCGCTGGATTTCGCAGGAGCGATTGCAATACTTCCCGTCGCGGGAGGCTCCCACTACTTCGCCGACGCCGGAGCCGGCACCGACGCGCCCACCGCCGATTGGCGGCAAACTGGACACCGGGCGTCTTTTTAGCGGCATCACGCTCCATTCGAGCGTCGAAACAACGCCCGGCGCGGACGCTTCAACCGAGCGAGTCGATCCGGAAAGTTACGTGCTCGATCTAAAATTGAATGCGCGCGTGCCGACACCGAATCGAACGATTGAGGAATTAGCGAAGATCACGCCGCGATTGCCCGAATTACTGCCCGGCCTGAGCGCGATGGTCGGTCCCGATTCGGTCTCGCCGCTTTACGCGGAGCTTTACAACACGAAAGTGAAAATGCTCCGAGAAAATCTCGCGCGACTCGATCTCCTTCTTTCGCGCCATAACTTTTTCGATTGCCAGACAGTTTTGCAATTGCAGCACCCGCAAACTCATCGCAAAGCGCTCTTGCTCCAGGCGGACATGGACGTCGATGCGGATGGATCGGACGGTGACCGGATGCCGGTTGGAACCGGCGCGCCGACGAATTTCAAACCGTTCACGAGTTTTAAGTGGCCGAAAAAAAATGCCGCGGCGCCGAATCCGTATCTCGCTGGAACTGAAGAGCGATTGAAAAAGGCCGAAGACGAATTCAACGCCCGGACGACATCGGCCGATCGAAGACGTGATTTGCGAAACGCGATTACACAATTGCGCGCGGAAGTGACGACGCTGAAGAAATATAGCTTTCTGATCGGGCTGGCCGATCCCTACATCGTGATTCCCGGCGCGTTCGCGCATGGAAAGGATGCGGCCAAGACAGGCGATTATGCGGTGGTGATTTATGGAGACGCGATTTATCCGGCGATCGTCGGCGACATCGGACCGAACGATAAGGTCGGCGAAGCATCTTATCGGATCGGGAAACAAATTAATCCCCAAACCACGCCTTATAATCGGCCGGTCAGTGATCTTAAAGTGACGTATCTGATTTTTCCCGGAACGGCCGATCCGCAATTTGGTCCGCCGGATTTGGAGAAATTGCAGGGCATTTGCCAAAAACTTGTCGACGAAATCGGTGGAGCCTCGGCACCGCTGCATCATTGGGAAAATATTATTCCGCCGCCCCCCACCCCAACGCCGAGTCCCACACCGACGATTTCGCCGTCGCCAACTCCGACAGCCGTCGCGAGTGGAGCGTCGACATCTTCACCAGCGGGAACAGCTTCTCCAGCTGCGTCGCCGTCGGCGACGTTCGCGTTTCCGATTTCAACTCCGACGCCGCGGAAGTAAATGCGTTTGTGGAAGCGTTTCAGGGAAAACTCGAGAACTGGAAGAAAGTTCCGAAAGTTGAGCCGGAGAAAAAGCAGTAGATTGCGCCGGCAATTGTGCGCGCTACCGTTGGCAGCGAATCAGCGTTCGAACTTCGCTGACGTTGCCCTGTGGTGTAACGGTAACACAGCGCCCTTTGGAGGCGTTATTCTTGGTTCGAATCCAAGCGGGGCAGCCAATTATTCGCCGGCCGGTTTCGGCAGTCGAATATCAACGGTGGTGCCTTTGTCGAGGACGCTCTTGAACGAAATTTTGCCGTTGTGGGCGTCGACAATCGCTTTGGTCACAGCCAGGCCGATGCCGTTCGTGTGCGAGTTATCGGAGCGCTCAAAAGGTTCGAACAACGTCGGCACTAGTTCGGGCGCGACCCCCGCCCCAGTGTCGGAGATTCGTAACGCGACGTGATCTTCGATCAGATCGCTGGTGAATGTGAGAACACCGCCACGCGGCATCGCGTCGATCGCGTTCTCGATCACGCTGCCGAGCGCACGCGCGAAGCGGCCGAGATCGATGTCGATGTTGTCTTGGTAGCGGATGTGTTTAACAAATTCGATGTTCTTGCTTCGCAGAAGATGCAACACCTGACGGTTCAGCTCGTCGAGCAATCGCCAAATTGTGACGGTTTTTTTGTTCACCAGAATCGAACCGCGCGTGTAATCGAGCAGGTCCAGAGTCATGCCGAGAATGCCGTTCACCGTGTCGGTGAGCATTTTGCTCAGCTCGCGCAAATGTCCGTCGGCCGATTCCGCTGCGATCAAATCGGAGCAGCAACGGGCGATGCAGACCGGATTTTTCAAGTCCTGAATCATCGCGCTCGCGAGCGCCCCGGCGACGCGGAGGCGTTCGGCGCGGATCGTTTCGCGCATGAAATGCGCGTTTGCACTGCGGATGCGCGCCGTAACGGCGCGGAGAAAATTCATGTGCAATTGGCTCGGAGACAGTTCGAGGATTTCCTGAAATGTGTTTTCCTTTAGTTCGCCGATCAGCGCCGGCTCAACTACGGTAGCCGTAGTTGAGTGGGGCTCGCCGCCGAGAAGCGCCATCGCGCCAAAGAAATTTCCCTGATCGACGTAATCGAGGACCTCGTAATCGGTCGGGCTTGCCCCCTTCGCGATTTTCACGCTGCCTTGCCCAACCAGGTAGAGCGAATCGCCGGGCTCGCCCTCGCGGAAAATTATTTCGCCCGGCTTTTTCCGCCGCACTTCAATTTTCGGTGTGATCCGTTCGATAACGTCGACATCGACTCCTTGGAAGAGCCGGTTGTCGTAAAATTTATCGATGGTTCGAGCGCGCGGTCGTGCTTTCATCGCTCGATAAATCAGCCGGCTAGCGGAGTGCCTTCTTGGCTGGCGCCGTCGGTCTGCGAATATTTCAAGCTCGCGAAAACGGACTGCACGTGGTCGACGATTTCATCCGGCGCGAGCGGTTTGCGCAGAAATCCGGCGATTCCCGCGTTCATCAAACGATCGAGTCGATCGCGTTGAATAAATCCAGTACAGAGAACAACCGGAACATCGGCGCGAATTTCGCGAAGCCGCTGGAACGTTTCTTCGCCGTCCATAAATGGCATGTTCAGGTCGAGCAGGATCAATTGAAACGCGTGCGGCTGCCGGCGGAAAAAATCAAGAGCTTCAAATCCTGATTGCGCCGTGACCACCTGATAACCCGCTTCGCCAAGCAATCGCTTGATCAGCACAAGCGCCATCGGCTCGTCATCGACGACGAGGATTGTGGGTTTTGCGCGCGGAATTTCGGTGATCGCTTTTGGCTTCAAAAATGTCGCGAGTTCCGGATGCATCAGCATTCTTTCATCCGTGCCCCCAGCTTGCTCCGCCAACTGTGCCGCGACTGCTTCCGCGCGATCGATGCTCGAGCGCAGCATGCTGAGATATTGCTCCGAGCCTTCTTGGCCTTCCCAGAGATTGCCGATCTCCGCGCTGGTGCCGGAGATGATTTGGAGCAAATTGTTCAGTTCGCTGGTCGCTTTCGAAAGCGATTCCTTCGAGACGGATTTACGCGTTTTACGGGTTGATTTGTTGTCCGAGTCCACGCCCCTATTGCAGCAATCGGGATGCCCGATTTAATAGAAATTATAAACGTTTTGTGTGCCAACATGGCTCTCCGATAACGGGGTTTACGGGATGAAATGTCGTTCGCAATCCGCCCGAATCGCCTTATATTTTTGATCCCTCCTTTATGAATGACCTTCGTGTTGAAAATCTCCATGTCGCGATCGGCGACCAGCAGATCGTCCGCGGCCTGAGTCTGGCCGTTCCGCGCGGCGAAGTGCATGCGATCATGGGGCCGAACGGCTCCGGCAAAAGCACACTCGCCAAGGTCATGGCCGGTCATCCTGATTATCAGGTCACCAAGGGCAAGATCACCATGGACGGCGAAGATGTCCTCGGAATTGAACCCGACGACCGCGCACGAAAAGGATTGTTTCTCGCGTTTCAGTATCCGAGCGAAATTCCGGGAGTGACGATCGCGAACTTCTTGCGCGCGGCATTGCAATCGCGCTTGCCCGAAGGCGAAGAACTCGAAGCGACCGAATATTACGCCAAGCTTTACGAAAAAATGGAGCTGCTCGGGATGGATCGCTCATTTACTTCGCGCGCGGTCAACGAAGGTTTTTCCGGCGGCGAGAAAAAGCGGACGGAAATTTTACAACTGGCGATGCTCGAGCCGAAATACGCCGTGCTCGATGAAACCGATAGCGGTCTGGACATCGACGCGCTCAAGATTGTCGCGCGCGGCGTCAACATGATGCGCGGACCGGGGCTCGGTATTCTTCTGATCACGCATTACCAACGACTTTTGAATTATATCGTGCCGGACCACGTGCATGTTATGGTGGCGGGCCGCATCGTGCGGAGCGGCGGGAAAGAATTGGCGCTCGAATTGGAGGAGCGCGGCTACGATTGGGCACGCGAGTCTGCCGGCGAAATGGCAGTAACCAGATAGGATCGACAATGAAACCTGAAACCAAAGCAGTCGATATCGATCGGAACAAAGGCGATTTTCATTACAAAGTTGATTACGCCAAAGACGCGGGGAGTGGCCTGAGCGAAAAGACCATTCAATATATTTCCGATGCAAAAGATGATCCGGATTGGGTCCGCGAATTTCGCCTGCGCGGTCTGAAAACCTTTCTCGAGAAACCGTTGCCGACCCATTGGGCCAGCAAAGATCTCGAGGCGATCGATTTCGACAAAATCCGCTATTACCTTGCGTCTGGCGATGCGGCCAAACGGACTTGGGAAGAAGTACCCGAAGACATCAAGCGCACGTTTGAGCGGCTCGGCATTCCCGAGCAGGAGCGAAAATTTCTCGCCGGCGTCGAAGCACAGTTCGACAGCGAAGCAGTTTACTCCAACATCAAGAAAGCGGTCGGCGAGCAGGGCGTTATTTTCGTCGGCTCCACCGAAGGCCTGAAACATCATCCGGAAATTTTCCGGAAATGGTTCGGCAAAGTTATCCCGATTGCCGATAACAAATTCAGTGCGCTCAACGCGGCCGTGTTCAGCGGCGGCTCGTTTATCTACGTTCCGCCCGGCGTGAAAGTGAAACATCCGCTTCAGGCTTACTTCCGAATCAACGCGGAAAATTTCGGACAATTCGAGCGAACGCTCATTATTGCCGACGAAGGCAGCGAAGTGACTTACATGGAAGGGTGCACCGCGCCGAAGTTCGAGACCACGACGCTGCACAGCGCAGTGGTCGAGCTCGTCGCGCTCAAGGGCGCGAAGATCCAATACATCACCGTGCAAAATTGGTCGGCTAACGTTTTCAATTTGGTCACCAAACGCGGACTCGCGCACGAAGACTCCGAGATAAAGTGGATCGACTGCAACATTGGCTCGCGATTGACGATGAAGTATCCGGGCGTTGTGTTGAAAGGCCGCAAATCGCGCGGCGAAGTCCTCTCCATCGCGCTCGCCGGTAACGGTCAGCATCAGGACACCGGCGCGAAAATGATTCACGCCGCCGATGAAACGACTTCGAACATCATTTCGAAATCGATCTCGGTCGGCACCGGCCGCGCCACCTATCGCGGACTCGTTCATGTCCCGAAGCACCTCAAGCATTGCAAGAACAACACCGAGTGCGACGCGCTCTTGATCAATGCGACCTCGCGAACCGACACCTATCCGGCTATCACCGTTCGCGGTACTGGCAACGCCGTCCAACACGAAGCGAGCGTATCGCAGGTCAGCGCCGAGCAGATTTTTTATATGCAACAGCGCGGCCTGAGCGAAGCCCAGGCGATGAGTTTGAGCGTGAACGGATTCGTCAATGATCTCGTCCGCCAATTTCCGATGGAATACTCGGTCGAGCTAAAACGTTTGATCGAGCTCGAGATGGAAGGCTCGGTCGGTTAGTCCGACGCATTTGTTGTAGCGGCGCTCTATGAGCGCCGACTTGTTCAGAAGATGGCTTTAACGACAGAAGAACAATCTCAGAAAACCGGAATTCTCTCCGGCCCCGTCGAGCGCGATTTGCCAAATTGGTTCCGGGAGCAACAGCACGCAGCCTGGCAAAAATTCGAGTCGATTCCGTGCCCGACGCGTAAAGATCAACCGTGGCGATTTTCGAATGTCGGTCTTCTCGATCTTGGGCCGTTTAAAATTCCTGGCCAGCTTTCAGAGGACGATCGCAAAAATATTCTGAAGTACTCGATCGGTCTCGATCAGTTCGCGGCCCGAATGATTTTCGCCAACGACCAACTCGTCGAGCGCACAATTGTTTCGGATGATCTCAAAAAGCGCGGCGTGATTTTTCAACCGCTCGAGCGCGCCATGGTCGAGCACGCCGATCTCTTCCGAAAATATTTCATGTCGACTGAAGCGACGCTCGGCTCAGCCAAGTTCGCGGCGTTGCATCAAGCGCTTGTTTCAAACGGCACGTTTCTCTTCGTGCCGCGCGGCATCGAGATCCAACAGCCAATCGAAATCTTCCATTGGTTGCGCCACGACAACATGTCGATCTTCCCGCACTTGCTTCTGGTCACAGACGAGCTCGCAAAAGTCACCGTGATCGAGCATTTCCGTTCGTGCGATCGCAACGCGCCGGGATTCGCGTGTGGCGTGAACGATCTAATCGCCGGTCCAGGCGCAAAGATTAATTACGTCTGTGCGCAGGAGTGGAGCAGCAACGCGATCGCGCTCCAGATGAATTCAACCACGGTCGATCATGACGCCTTGGCTATGAGTTTGAATTTGAATCTCGGTTCGCGCTATTCGCGGTTCGAAAGTTTGAGTCGCCTCATCGCCGAAGGCGCGCGCAGCGATTTGCTCGCGGTCGGTGTGGCGACGAACGAACAGGAATTCGACGCCCGGACGCTGCAGGATCACATCTCGCCGCATACGGCGAGCGATCTTCTTTTTAAAAACGCGCTCGACGACAAAGCGCGTTGCACATTTGGCGGACTCATTCGCGTCGAGCCGCACGCCCATTTCACCGATGCCTATCAAAAGGTTCGCAATCTCTTGCTGAGCGACGACTCGGAAGCGAACTCGATGCCGGGCTTGGAAATTCTCGCCGACAACGTCCGTTGCACCCACGGCGCGACTTCCGGCCAGATCAACGAAGACGAAATGTTCTATCTTCGTTCACGTGGGATTCCAACGAAGGCGGCGCAGCGCCTCATCGTCTCCGGCTTTTTGAACGAAGTTATCCAGCGCCTCGATCAACCGGCGATCGGCGAATATTTGCAAAGCCTGATTGATCGAAAATTTGCGGCTAACTAGTCGCCCGGACTTCGCAAGAATCCCTTTGCCAGCCGGACTAGCGGTGTTGTATTTTGGTTTCCCTTTCTCAAAGCCATGGACGTAGGCGGACATATCGGCGCAATTCTGAATCAGAAGGACGGCAAGGTCTTTTCGGTCGCGCCGGACGCGACGGTGTTCAAAGCGATCGAAATGATGGCAGAGAAGAACGTGGGCGCGCTGCTGGTGATGAAGGGCGAGAAGCTGGTTGGGATTATTTCGGAGCGTGATTACACCCGGAAAGTTTTTATCCGCGGCAAATCATCGAAAGAAACGCGGGTGGATGAGATCATGTCAAAGGATGTTACAACCACTAAGCCGCAGGATGGCGTGGATGATTGTTTGCGGTTAATGACCGAGAAACATATTCGTCACCTTCCCGTGGTCGACGGTGGCAAAGTCATCGGCGTGATTTCAATCGGCGACCTGGTCAAGCACGTGATCTCCTGCCAAAGCGCGACCATTGCGCATTTGGAGAGCTACATCAGCGGCGGTTATTCAGGATAATTTCCAAACCGTTTTTCCGCCGACGATCGTCCGCACGGCGCGGCCTTTTAATTTCCTGCCGTCAAACGGCGAATTACGCGAAGCCGATTCAAACTTGTCGATTCTGACCGTCCATTCGAGGTCGGGATCGATCAGCGTGACGTCGGCCGTCGCTCCGACCGACAACGTTCCGGCTTCGAGCTTCAGCAACTTCGCCGGCTCGACTGTGTACATCGCGATCAACCGTTTGATGTCGATCTTGCGGTGTTTGTGGACAAGCAAGTCGATGAACAATCCAAGCTCGGTTTCGAGCCCGACAATTCCGAACGGGGCCTGATCGAACTCGACTTCTTTTTCGAACTCAGCGTGGGGCGCGTGGTCTGAACACAAGATCGACAATGTGCCGTCGGCGATTCCTTCGAGAATTGCGTCGACGTCTGCTTTCGAGCGCAACGGCGGATTCATTTTGTAATTTGTGTCGAAATCCTGGATCGCCTCGTCCGTCAGCGCGATGTGGTGCGGACAGACCTCGCCGCTGATTTTCACGCCGCGTTTCCGCGCTTCGCGAAGCAATCGAATGCTTCCGGCGGCGCTGATGTGCTGGCAATGAATGTGATGATCGCAAAGTTCGGCGAGCAAAATGTTTCGCATCACGATCGCTTCTTCGCCCGCGGCCGGCCAGCCTGGCAAACCGAGCAAGATGCTCCAGTAACCTTCGTTGACCACGCCGTTGCCGACCAGATTGTAATCCTGGCAATGATCGAGCACCGGCAAACCCACCATGCGCGCATACTCGACCGCGCGCCGCATCAGCTCGTGGTTCTGCACGCAGTGACCATCATCAGTGATTGCAACGACGCCGGCCTGGCCTAACGAACCAATCGGCGCGAGTTCTTCGCCGGCGATGTTTTTCGAAATCGCGCCGGTCGGCAGAACATTCACGCAGGCCGCATCCGCTGCTCGATCTTTGATCCAGGCGATCGTCGCCGGATTATCCGCGGCCGGCGATGTATTCGGCATGGAAACAATTGTCGTAAATCCACCGGTTGCAGCGGCGCGCGCGCCGGACGCGATCGTTTCCTTGTGACCAAATCCCGGCTCGCGCAGATGGACGTGGATGTCGATCAAACCGGGCGCGACGATCAAACCTTTCGCGTCGATTACTTCCGCATCCTTCGGCGCAGACTTCGCGATTTTTCCATCGACAATTGCAAGATCGACAATTTCATCGCGCCTGTTCGCGGGATCAATCACGCGGCCGTTGCGAATAAGAGTCGCGCTCATTCTCGCTCTCTCCTTTCCCATGCCGCATTCGCGCTACGACGTGTAGCGATCCATCCAGGTGGCAAATCAGCCAGCGGAAGAGTAGTCGGGTCGAGTTCGACGATTTCCTTCAAAGCTATTACCGCTGAATCATCCGCGGCGAAAGAATCCCCGCTCAAAAACTGCCAGCCGTGATCTTCCTGATCATGGCTCACGAACAAGATTGGCTGCTCGCCCGAAATAATCTTTTTAAGCGTTATCGCCGCGCCGTTCGGCGGCTGATCGAAGGGCCACGGTTTTGCGGTCATGTCGAAATTCCTCCGCAGAGATAGAGAACGGCCATGCGGACAGCTAGGCCGTTGGTGACTTGAGCGAGGATGACGCTCTGTATTCCGTCGGCGACTTCGCTGTCGATCTCGACACCGCGATTGATCGGTCCCGGATGCATGACGAGACAATCCGGCTTCAAAAGTTTCGCGCGTTCTTTGGTTAAGCCGAAGAGCGTGGTGTATTCGCCGATGCCCGGAAAATATTCTTTGCGCTGGCGTTCGTGTTGGATGCGCAAGAGATTTACGACGTCCGCTTCCGGCAGCACGTTGTCGATCTTGTGTGAAACGGTGACGCCAAGTTTCTCGAATTCTCGCGGGACAAGCGTGCTCGGGCCTACGAGAGTGACCTTCGCGCCGAGTTTGATTAACCCGAAAATATTCGAGCGCGCGACGCGGCTGAACAAGATGTCGCCGACGATCGCGACGTTGAGATTGTCGATCTTGCCGCGCTTCTCGCGGATCGTGTAAATGTCGAGCAATCCCTGAGTCGGATGTTCATGAGCGCCGTCGCCGGCATTGATCACGCTGGATTTCAATCGCTTCGCCAAAAATTGCGGCGCGCCGGCCGAACTGTGGCGCAGGACCAGGATGTCGGCGTGGAGCGCTTCGAGATTTCGGGCGGTGTCCTTGAGCGTTTCGCCTTTGGTTAAACTAGAACTCGACACGGAAATATTCACGATGTCTGCGCTTAACCGCTGCGCCGCGAGCTCGAACGAAGTTCGCGTGCGCGTGCTCGGCTCGACAAAGAAGTTGATCAGCGTTTTACCACGAAGCGCCGGCACTTTTTTGATCTCGCGGGTGCCGACTTGTTTGAAGGCGTCGGCGGTTTCGAGAATGAAATTGATCTCGTCGGCCGAAAGTTCGCGCAGCCCAAGCAGATCTTTGCGTTTCCAATTCATTCTTTGACCAACCAGACGCCGTCCGGTTCCTCATCGATGTTTTGGAGACGAACCTGAATTTGTTCACGGGTCGCAGTCGGCAAATTTTTGCCCACGTAATCGGCGCGGATCGGAAGTTCGCGATGGCCGCGGTCGATCAGCGCGGCGAGTTGAATCCGCGCCGGCCGGCCGAAAGAACTGATCGCATCCAATGCTGCCCGCGCGGTCCGACCAGTGAAGAGAACATCATCGATAATGATGACGGTGCGTTGTTCGAGTGGGAGCGGAAGCTTCGAAGCGTGGACCATCGGCAGCTCGGCGCGCGTGCCGACATCATCGCGATGCATCGCGACGTCGATCGTTCCGGTTTCGATGTCGATCTTCCCGACTTCGCGAATGAATTCGGCAAGCCGGCGCGCGATCTCGACCCCACGCAACGGGATTCCGGCGAGCACGACCGATTTCAAGTCGGCGTTTTGCTCGATGATTTCGTGGGCGATGCGTCGCAGCGCGCGTCGAATCGCTTCAGCGTCGAGGATCTGGTTCCCAGTTGGACTGGAACTATGTTTTTTTCCGTTCATCTGCATCCTTCGCGACCTCACGGGATCGCCTTAAAGGTGCTGAAACATTAAAGGAGGCTAACGTTCTGCGCGAGCCTCCTTTATTCTTTTCTCTCGCCAATGGGAGCGATGTTTCACGATCCAATCGAGAAGCGCTTTTTCAAAGCCGATATCGCGGCCGGCTTTTTCGCTCTCGATCCATTTATGTTTCAAAATTTCTTCGCGCTCGGCCAGGAACTCTTTGTAGAGGACCGAGTTCTTAACGAACTGCGACTTGTCTTTTTCTGCCTCGGCGGCCGGCATGTCAGCAGCTTTTTCCATAAAAATCACAATCGGTCAACAAAAACTCACCTCTGACAAGAGTATGACGTAGCATCAGTCATACCTATTTAACCCAAGCCGGTTCGTGCTGTTAGGCAAGCGCCTGGCAAATCCGCTCCGCGATTTTCACGAATTCCTTCGCCGCGGGCGACTTCGGATCTTCAGCAACAATCGGCTGACCACGATCGCCCGCCGCGCGGGTTGCAATGTCGATCGGAACTTGGCCGAGTAATGGAACACGGAGCCGTTTTGCTTCGCGTTCGCCGCCGCCGCTACCGAAAATATCGTACCGTTTTTGATCTGACGGCGAAACGAAATAGCTCATGTTCTCAACCAGACCTAGAACTGGCACGTTGACTTTCTCGAACATGGTCGCCGCTTTGCGCGCGTCGATGAGCGCAACTTCCTGCGGCGTGGTAACAATGATCGCGCCCGAAAGCGCGACCGTTTGGACAATAGTCAGTTGGATGTCGCCAGTGCCGGGAGGAAGATCGAGCACGAGAAAATCGAGCTCGCCCCAATCCACTTGTCGCAGAAATTGTTGGGTATAGCGCGTGACCATTGGTCCGCGCAAAATCGCCGGCGAAGTATCGTCGAGCAGAAACCCCATCGACATCAGTTTCAAATTGTACTGCTCGATCGGAACGATTTTATTTTCTTCGGTTGCAGTCGGGCGATCCCGCGTTCCGAACATGAGCGAAATACTCGGACCGTAAATATCGCAATCACATAAACCGACCCGCACTTTGGTTTGTTCGAGCGCGACGGCAAGATTGGCCGCGACAGTTGATTTGCCCACGCCGCCCTTGCCGCTTGCCACCGCGATGACGTGTTTAATTCCGGGAATTCGCGTCGCGCCGACAGTCGCGCCCGCGCCACCGGGTGGGGCGTGGATGTCGATCAAAACTTTTGCCGAACGAACGCCGTCGATTGTTCGCAAAATTTTCTCGGCGTCATTCTTGATGGTTGCTGGCACATTTGGATCGTTTGTGGCCAACGCGAGCTGCACTTTCACTTCGCCGTCATCGATCTCGACATTCTTGACGAGGCCAAACGAAACGATGTCCCGACTAAAACCGGGATAACGCACCGAACGCAGCGCAGCGCGAACTTGTTCCTCGGAAATCGACATTGTCTAAATTTAGAGCGCGATGGACTTCAGTAAAGACACGCAGTTCTTTGCTTGAAATAAAGCCGCGCACCCGACAGCATCGCTGTATGAACAAGCAAACATTGTTTCGAACTCTTTTCGTCATAGGCGCGATCGCGTCCCTTACCGGCTGCGCAATGTTTCAGGAGAGCGGTCAAAACGCGCTGGTCGGCACTTGGACAAATCCACTGGGCACGGTTTGGGCGCTCAAAGCCGATGGCACATTCCAGGTCGATCTTAATAAAGACGGCAAAATCGACGTTTGGGGAAAATACACCGTGGCCGGCGACACGATGACGATTTCAGAAGTCAAAGGAAAGACTCCGAAAGCGTGCAAGCACCCTGCGACCTACAAGTTTACTCGGAACGGCGACATGCTGACGTTCACGAAAGTGAGCGACGCTTGCAAGTTGCGCGAGAAAAACGTTCTCGCTGGCTGGAAGCCCTGGAAGGGAAAATAAGTCCGAGCCGACTGTCGGCTTGCAGATTATTTTTTGATGCCGTGAGGGAAGAAAATTCTCTCGCGCTCAATGTCGGCGCCACGGTTGGAAAAGAAGTCGTGCAATTCCCGCGTCCAATACTCGCCTGTTGGGAGCGGATTGAGCGTCAGATAGATTTTTCCGCCCGCGGCCAACCGCGACTGTAAATCGCGAAGAAGAAAATCCCATTCACTGGGTCCCCAGCGCGCGCTGTTACGATGTCGATTAAAGCCGATCGAGAAAGCGGTGATCCAGTCGAACGGTTGATCGAAGCTTGGCAGTGGTTGAAACGGTTGAATCCGAAAAATCGTGCGAGGGACCGCGAATGCTTCAATCAGTTCGCGAAAGAGCGGCGACTCGTCGACGTCGAGACCGAGCACGGAATGATTGAATCGTTTGAGGATGAACAAAAAGAAACCGCCGCCGCAGCCCAGATCGAGCACGCGCTGCGGCGGAGTTCGATGCAATTTTAAATCTTGAACGCGCTCGCGGTTGACGCGCAGCCAGTGATCGATGTCAGCGTACTTCGCGTAGCGCGAACCGGCGTAACGCGCTTGAATTTCGGCGAGACGATTTTGATCGACGCCCGCCAGGACCGGGCCGAACGGTAATCGAAAAATGGAGCGCTGCGTGCGACGCCAACCGCGGCGGTAACCTTCGCGACGAAAAAGTTTCCCGAGTTTCCGAGACAGTTTCATGGCAACGCGGCCGCGATTTCAAGAAGCAGGCCGGGTCCGCGATAAATCAGGCCGGTGTAAATTTGGAGAAGCTGCGCGCCCGCTTCGATTTTTTCGCGTGCCGAACCAGCGTCGACGATTCCACCGGACGCGATGACGGGGATTGTCGATCTTGCGGTGATCGCGCGGACAAGCGCGGTCGATCTTTCGCGCAACGGTGCGCCGCTGAGTCCGCCTTTTTGATCGCGCGCGCCCGGAATCGCTGAATGATCAAGCGTTGTATTGGTGGCGATAATTCCGGAGATGCTGTTTGCTTCGCAGACAGAAATGATTTGTTCGAGTTCGCCCGGCCCCAGGTCGGGTGCGATTTTTACCACGATCGGTTTACGGGCGGTCGAATTTTTCTCGCCGATGGCAACAAGCAAACGCGAAAGCGCATCCGCTCCCTGGAGTTCGCGCAAGCCCGGCGTGTTTGGCGAGCTGACATTCAGGACAACGTAATCCGCGAAGGAATGCAGGCGCCCAAAAGAATAGAGATAATCATCGGTTGCTCGCTCGATCGGCGTGGTCATCGATTTCCCAATGTTAATTCCGATCCGGCAGTGGGCCGGCCAACGACCGCTTCGTCGCAATTGATCGAACCGATAAGCGATCGCGTCCGCGCCGTCGTTGTTGAAACCGAGACGATTGATCAGCGCAGTTTGTTCCGGGAACCGGAAAATCCGCGGCTTCAGATTCCCGGCCTGCGCTTTCGCGGTGACGGTGCCGATTTCAATGAAACCGAATCCGAGCGCGGCCCAAGCGGGAATTGCCACACCGTTCTTGTCGAGACCAGCGGCCAGGCCGATCGGGTTCGGGAAATTTAGCCCGAACAAATTCTTTGGTTTTGCCGGCGGCTGAAACGTTTTCAGTAACTGCGAAAGATCGACAACTGACGCCGCGCGGAGGAGCGAGAGCGTGAGATGATGAGCGGTTTCGGGATCAATTGAAAAGAGGAGCGGCCTAACGAATCGCTCGTAGCCGTTCTTCATTTGCCGATGCAAAACTGGCCAAAAAGGGAATCGAGAATTTGTTCAACGCCGACCACGCCGACGACTTCGCCCACGGCGCGAAGCGCTTCGTTGAGATCGACGGCGAGATATTCGGCCGAGACTCCGTCATTGATCGCTTGCCGGACGCGATCAAGCGCTTCCTGAGCGCGCCGCAAACAATCGCGATGGCGAAGATTGATCGCGAGCGTGTTTTCGGGCCGCAAATTCTGTTTGCCGATCCGGGAGAGAATTTCGGTCTCAAGATCCTCGAGACCTGTTCCTGTCGTACAGGAAATCTGGAGCGCGTCGAAGTTTTTCCAGTCTTTGTGCGCGGGCAGATCGGTTTTGTTCAGGATGACGATCTCATTGCCATTCGCGAGAGTCGGCTGGAAGTAGGCGGGCCGCGGCGCGTTTCGATCGATCACGTGCAAGCGCAGATCGGCTTTTTGCAGTGAGCGTTCGGTTCGGGCAATGCCCTCGCGTTCTACGTCCGATGTCGATGTTCGCAGACCGGCGGTGTCGAGCAACCGAACTGGCACACCGCGGAGATTGACCGTTTCCTCAATCGTGTCCCGCGTCGTTCCGTGAGTCTCGCTCACGATGACGCGCTCGTAACCAAGAAGGCGGTTAAGCAAACTTGATTTGCCGGCGTTGGTTGCGCCGTAAATCACAACACGGATTCCTTCGCGCAGGATGCGGCCCCGATCGGCCGTCGCAATAAGAGCCGCAATTTGTTCACGAATTGAATCGAGCCGCGTTTGCAATTGGTCCCCTTCTTCGGGATTGATGCCTTCTTCTGGAAAATCAATCGACGCTTCGATGTTGGCGAGAAGATCGACAATCGCACCCCGAATCGTCGAAATTTTTTCGCCTAATCGTCCCTCCAGCTGCTCAGTCGCGGAGCGCAGCGCGAGATCGGTGCGAGCACGAATCAAATCGATCACCGCTTCGGCCTGGGTCAGGTCCATTTTGCCGTTGAGAAATGCGCGCTCAGTAAACTCTCCCGGCCGCGCGCCGCGGCTGCCGGCCCCGAGACAAGCTTCGAGAACTTTCGCTGTCACCAAGATTCCACCGTGACAACTAATCTCGACTAAATCTTCACCAGTGTAACTGGCGGGCGCGCGATGGACCGAGATCATCACTTCGTCGATCAAATCTCCCGATTCGGTAACGATTTCTCCGAGATGCTGAACGTGAGATTCGAAGCGCGAAGGAATATTTTTCCCGCGAAAAATCTTATCCGAGATGTCGATTGCCTCCGGGCCGGACATACGGACGAGCGCGATAGCTCCCTCGCCGGCGGGAGTCGAGATGGCCGCGATCGTGTCGCCCGAAATTAACTGGCGATTGTCAGCGACCGAAGATGTCGATCTTATGAAAGAACTTTCTTCAGCGCTGCGATGCATTTTTCGTTTTGCTCCATTGTTCCCACGGTAATGCGGATCCATTCTCGCAAACCGTAGCCGCGAAGTGGACGGACGATGATTTTCATTCCGAGCAGTTTTTTGAAAACCGCCGGGCCGTCGCCCACGTTGACGAAGACAAAGTTGCCCGCGCTCGGATTAATTTTCAATTTCATCGCTTGGAGTTCCTTTTCTAAATAGACGCGGCCGGCATCGACGACATCTTTGGTTTTGCGTAAATGCTCATCATCTTGAAGGGCAGCGAGCGCGCCGGCTTGAGCGATCCCATTTACGTTGAAGGGCTGTCTTGTTTTTTCCAGAACCGCGATCAGTTCCGGCCGGGCGATTCCATACCCGACACGCAAACTGGCCAGACCATGGATTTTCGAAAACGTTCGGAGGACGATCACATTCTTACCTTCCCGAACGTGGCGAACCGTGTCAGGCGGATTGTCGAGAAATTCAAAATATGCTTCGTCTAAAACCAGCACGATGTCGGGCGGCACGCGGGCGAGGAAATTATCGATCTTCTCTTGCGAAATGAGGCTGCCGGTCGGGTTATTGGGATTTGCGATAAAGATGATCTTTGTCTTGGAGGTGATGGCGTCGGCCACCGCATCGAGATCCGGCTGAAAATTTATGGTTGGAACCTCGATCACGCGCGCGTCGAACAGCTGCGCAATCAATTTGTAGGCAATAAACGCATATTCCGAGATGACGACTTCGTCGCCGCGGTTGAGGAATGCATGAGCAATGAATTCGATGACCTCGTTCGAACCGTTTCCGAGAATGATGCAGTCGCGGCTAAATCCGAGTCGCGCGCTAATTGCGTCACGCAGATAAATGCCCGCGCCATCCGGATAGAGTTGAACGGAACCCAGCGCCTCGCGCATCGCCGCCACTGCTTTGGGCGACGGACCGAGCGGATTTTCGTTCGAAGCCAGCTTAATAATCTCGCCAGGATCAACCTCAAGCTCCCGGGCGGTCTCTTCGATTGGCTTCCCCGGCTCGTAGACCGCCAATTCTCGCAGTTGGGGGTTCGCTTTATCCCAGATCGAAGTCACGCCAGCCAATTTAGGCAGAATTGGATATCGAGAAAGCGCTCAGCGTATAGACTGGCAATAGCCCTTCCTCTCGTTACCATCGGGCGGGTCGGCCGAGAGGAGAAAACCGCTTTTTTTGCTTGCTTTGGGGAGGCGGTTTCCGGTAAAAAGCGCGTCCCAGTTAAGGGATATTTATAGGTGGCATAAAAATTGTCGTTGACGGTGAGACGCAATTATGAGAAATCTAGAAATCATAGCAAAAGCAGTCATGACAATTCGCCACAAACCAAAGGATAAACGGAATATGAAAATCACGAGAATCTCTTCATTGAGCGCCCTCCTCATTGCGGCAGGCGCGCTTTTATTTGCCAATGGCGCACGCGCCGCGGTCGTTGATTTGATCAACGGCGACAGCGGTACGCTCGTCGGCTCCCCTGGCGGCACCGCGATTTTCGACTTTACTCAACCACAGCCAACCGGCACCGGAGTCATCCAACCGTTTCTGCGTCTCCAAAACGATCCGAGCGAGCAGGGTTACAACACTTCCGGCGTGACCCCGGCGGCTCCGTTCGACGACAAGGCCGGTATCTGGACGCATGATCTTACTTTCGCCGATTTGATGACGACCGCGGTGACGATCAACGGCCAGAACTATTTTAAGCTGCTGCTCGACGTTAACGAACCGAACGGGACCAAATCGACGATCACTATGACCGACTTGCGATTCTACACCTCGTCACAAGGCAGTCTGGTCACAACCGACATCAGTCAGCTCGGAACCCTGCGTTGGGCGATGACTCCTGGCGACCAAGTCCTGTTGGATGCGTCACGGAATCACGGCAGCGGTTCTGGTGACATGTTTGCGTATATCCCAGTCAGCGCGTTCGCGGGCACGTCTTCAAGCGACTTCGTCTATATGTATTGCGCGTTTGGCAACACCGATTTCCAGAGCCAGGGCGGGTTTGAAGAATGGTCGCTGGTGGTGAACCCAATTCCCGAAGCGGGCACGTTTTTCCCGATCATCGGTTTGTTGGCGGCGGTGTTCTCAACTCAGTTCGTGCGACGCCGTCAACTGCAGCAGGTTTCGAAATAATTAGAGCGTTCTGCTTTCAGAAGCTCCTTGTTTGGCATAGGCAGCGGAGGCGACAAAGTGATTGTCGCCTCCGCCCTTTTTTAGAACCTTATTGAGTGGCCGGTTGCTCAGCTTCTTTGGCAACTTCGGAACGACGTTCGTCTGATTCAACCCAGTGCAAGGAAAAAATACTTGCCTTAAACGCTTGATGAAGAGCTTCGAAATCTTCCTTTCGGGCGGTTAGGCGAAAAACGAGCTGTGTGTTCCGTACGTTGGCAAAGACCGCGCTCCGCGAAAATTTTTCGCCCATTGTTTGATAGGAAATAACTATCTCAAAGCTTGGGCCGCCATTTACCGGAACACTGTTCTCGATTTCTTGCTCAACCTTCGCGAACTGGCTGTTAGGCGGCAGGTCTGCGATCAATTTTTGCTCGATTGGCTTGATCATCTTCTGGTCAAGCGCTTGAGGCTTGTCCAATGCGACCGCTTCGATCACTCCTTCGGCAAAGTTTTTCTTTGGTGGCGTTAATTGAACCCGGCGTGCGCCGCCAGAGAAACTCCACCCCGGAGGCGGATAATATTCGAGCGGCTGTTTGTCATCTCGGAACGTCAATTTCTGGTAGTTGATTCCTTCGCTGACAAACTCGCTCATCGATGGCGTCAGATCGATTCCAGCCTTAGCTGTAATTACGATTGCTAAAATCATACCCGCGATCGTCCATCTTCGGAACATAGTGGAGAAGCTCATTAAAGGGCGGAATAGCTTAGTACACTTGGTACCAGCGTTGCTGCTGAAGATACGCGGCAAGTTGGAGACTACCAGGCGGGCTGGCGCTGCCAAAGGTTGCACTATCATAATACCAACGGGCCGCGAGAGGGGACTTAAACACCGTACCGTTGCCTGTCCATGGGCCGGTGGCTTGCTGACTTGTATAAAGCTCCACCATCGACCCGTAGTACGTGAATGTTTTGCTGCTCCAGTCCTCCAAAAATCTGATAAAATTTTCGCCACCTCCGCTGTAATTGCCACCCGAGGAGGGAACAATCCCGCTCACCATCGCGGCATTGACGGTGGTATTGGCCGAGGCAACGCGTGACCCGATGCCTTGGACGGAATTGTTATCACTCCACCCGGCCGAAAGAATATTGACTGCATCGCCAACGAGAGCGGCCGGTACGCGGGTATAACCGCTTGCAGTGGGACTTGTGTAGGTGCCATTGTTGGAATTTACGCTGCTACCGGTCCCGCCGGTGTTGTAGTCGCCCTGAACGTAAATGGGGTTTTCGGAAACGACAGTTAGACCACCGCTCGGCAAACTTGAGCCATTAATCAGGCGAAAGGCGCGTCGCGTAGTCGAATAAACCTGGCCAGGAAGTGTGACGTTGGTGGCGGTACCCGCACCAGCATCGGCGACATACAGTAAACCGGTCCATCCGGTCATACCGCTAACATTGCTGACAATCTTGCTGACATCGATGTTTGTCACTTTTACCGCATTGCCCTCACGCGAATCGTAGAGCCCGTATCCCTGTTTGATGATTGTTGTGCTGGAGCCCTGTCCGTTATTCGCGCACCAGGTGTTGTAGGCGTTACCGCTGAGCGTCGTGACTGTGCCGTTACTGTCGATCCTTGTTACGGTGACGGAACTGTCCGCGTTAATTACGAGGCGGTATCCGGCCTGGTCGTAGTAACGAATGTTTGACAGCGGATCCGTATAACTCGTATTTGGCCGCTCAATGATGTCATGGTAGTTGTCGTTGTTCGGGTTGTTGTCGGACGCACTCAGGGCAACGTTCCATCCGAATGGCAGATACGGTGACATCTGCATCGGCGGCATACCCTGCACAAAATTGGGCGTGCTGACGCCGCCGCTGTGACTGCTCGTGTCATTCGGTGAGTAGCCGTTAACATAATCTCCGCCATACCCGACTCGGTCCTGAGCGGTAAAGTTACTTGTTCCAACATAAAGGCTGCCATTGGTCTGAACTGGCCCGTTTACCGTGAAGGAAGAGCTTGGCTGGAATTCGAGATCGTCGTTATAAAACATTGCATAACTCCACGGCAAATCGAATTTCTTTTCAAAGATCCGCCGAACTTTAGCCATCACGTAGCCGGAATCGACTCCGGCCGCCGTGTTGCCAATGCCGATCGCAGGGACTTCGACGTCCACGGCTGCAAGATAGTAGTAGCTGTAGGGAAAGCATAAGGTAGTATTCGTCCAGCAGTTCGGCCCATAGGCGCCTGGTGGCGGAGATCCTGCCGGGATTGGCACGTACGCTGTCGTGTCACAGGTATTTTTGCTAGCGGTATTTCCTACCACTTTCTCCTGCACAGCATTGTCCCCGCACAGATCCACCATTGGATCGACTGCCTGGATTCGGTATTGCTTTACGATGTAATTAGGCTCGGTCGGGAAATACGATTTCGACGGCGTTGGAATCTGTGGTGGCGTTGGGAATGGTGTTGGACTCGCGTAAGGACTAGGTATGGGTGTGGGCAGTGCACAACCACTGCAACCATTACTTGGATTGTAAAGGCTAGTGTAAAACCAATTCGTCCCGACTACGGAATAGTCGGTGCCGCCAGTTTGAATGCCATAAGTGATCCAAGTCTTGCGGTAAATATTACGCCAATTGGTGAACAGGTACTCGAGATGTCCATCTGCAATCTCCATCGCCAGTGCAGTTCGGCGACTTCTTTGCGCAACGCGTGAAACATGTCCGGTGTAGGAAACAGCCGCCCCCAGAATTGCAAGAATGGTTGCGACCACCGAGACAGTTACGACAAGGCCGTTGCCATGTTCGGTTTTTCGAGATGAGAGATTCATATTCATTGGATGAGACAAATACGCGATCGATAATCGATCTGGGTGTCGAGCAAGGCCGCAGTTCCCTGATAACCGCGATTGCTCGTGCTCGGATCGCGCGTTGATAGCCTTACGCCGACGTAGCGAGTATCCGGCGATCCACCGCTGTTGAGCGGTACGTAGAACGGCTGAGGGCTGCTGATGTAGCGCGCGACCGTCGCGGCTGGCTTAGCGGTTGGAGAGCTGTTGCCATCTCCCCAGAAAAAATAACCGTTCTGTCCGCTAGACGAAGAGTAACACTGCTTGTACATGTTGAGCACGCCATTTTCGAACCGATAGCGTTGTCCGCTTTGATTTGTGTAAGCGACGTATTGTCCCCCGGAAAGAACCCAGGAGCCCTGTGAGTCCGCGATATACGTGCCGCCCTCGACTACGTAAAGGACGCGCGATGTGTAGTAGGTCAAGGCATACGGGCCTACCGAAAAGCTCGATTGCCCGAACCTTCGCCCGTTGTTACCCAAATTTGTCGCAACGGTTGCGTCCTTGCTATTGAGTAGAAAAATGTTGTGATGGTTTGCCGCCGAGTTTGTGTTCTGGGTTTTAACGATCGCATCCTCGATGCTCCAGAACGGCACGATCAGGCGCATGCCCGCCTGAGGTGTGTCGCCCGGATCTTTGATCATGATCAGGTTATTTCCGGCGGGATCCTGCCACACGTAGTCTGGGCTACCCGACAGAACGTTTTGGAAGGAGACGCCAGCCGCTGTTGGCGCAACACCATTGACTGGTGCGGATGAGACGACCACAAAGCTGTTGGTGTTTTGCGTATCTCCGCAATCGTATAGCGCTCCCGCCGACCCACAACTGTAGGTCGAGTCATGCGTGTTGTTACGAAGTTGCGGTACAGACACTGCCGCATGGAGATCCCGAGTGAATCGGTTGACACCTTGTCGCGCTTCTTCGTGCCCCGAATTCACTGCCGTGTTCTTGGCGTAAAGGATCATGCCGGAGTTGAGCACGTTGAGAAAAACAATTCCGAGAATGGCCATGATCATGGTCGAAACGACCATTTCGGCTGCTGTGAATCCGGACTCGTGCTGTTTAGAAAGAATTTTCATTGGTCTGCTGCGCGCATTGTATCCATCACAACGCTGTAATTTGCATTTCGGTAGGTGTAACTCACGTTGACCGTAGCTCGCCAGGTGTCGAGGTCTGCAGTTGCGCCGGCAAAGGTCATAGAACTGCCCGGATTTGTTACGGTCGTCGTCATTGTGCCGGTAACGACAGCGTTGCCAGTTACAGGATCCTTGTAGATGAAAACGTTCGGCGTGGTTACCGTTGTGGAAGTTCCCGCCGCGAGAACGGCTCCGCCAAGGACAGATGGGACCTTACTTGCTGTAGGATCAAACGGTTCTTTGGAAAGAATCAGGTCGATCTGATTTTGTGCGGCAGTCTGCGCTTCGCTGTAAAGTCGTGAGCTGACCGCATATTGATTGAGCGAATTGAAGCCGATGTAGCACCCCGCGCCCATCGTTCCGATCACTGCTAACGCCATCGTCACTTCCGCCAGCGTGAACGCTGCGCTTTTCGCTTTCCGGCTGATCTTCATAACGGCGATCTAAGTAGCAGCTGTAGTGCCTTTGCCTCGCTACCTGCCCTTGATTCCGATGTAGCGGAGGCCGCTACCCTTCTATGGAAAATCGGAGATCAAACCGGCGCCTTCTGGCCGTCACTGACCCAGCGGATCGCTTCGTGACAGAGCTGGCTCGAGTTCTCCAAGTGCAATTTGGTTTTAATTCGGGCCCGATAAGTGTCGACCGTACTCATCCCGAGATGAAGAAAACTGCTGATCTCGCGCGTGCTGCGGCCGCGCCCGATGAGCTCGAACACTTCAAGTTCGCGGTCAGTCAGTTGCGAGACGCCATTTTCGCTTTTTCTGCCCATCGAAACGCTTTCCAAAATCCGCGAGGCGATCTTCGACGGCACATAGATTTCGCCGCGCAACACCGCGCGAATCGCCACCATGACTTCTCTCGAGACCTCGTTTTTGGTGATGTAACCGCGGCCCCCCGCTTTCAGGACCCGTTCCGCGTAAAGCGTCTCGTCGTGCATCGAAAGCACTAAGACCGGGACTTCGAGTTCCTTGGCCTTGAGATTCTTGATTAACTCAAGCCCGGTCGGCCCTTTCAGCGTAAGATCGACAACCGCGACGTCGGGTTTCTTCCGTTCGATCAATTCCAACGCAGCGTGAATATTGTCGGCTTCGCCCAGCACGGCCATGTCCGGTTCCTTACCGATGAGTTGCGCGAGTTGCTCGCGAAACATTGGATGATCTTCCACTAGAACGACGCCAAACTTTTTTTCCGCCGTCATCGTTCGACTCCTGTTGGAACTGTACATGAGACGACCGTTCCGCCGCGCTCGCCAGACTCGATCGCAAACTCGCCCTCCATCAAATTCGCGCGATAGCGCATGATGCTGATTCCGACGCCGTTTGTTGCGTTGCTATTTTTGGAGAACCCAATTCCATCATCGGCGATGCTCAAGCTGGTCGCGTTTCGATTCGCACTCAGCCGGATGTCGATCTTGTTCGCTTTGCCATGCTTGGTTGCGTTGTTGATCGCTTCCTGCGCGATTCGGTAGAGATGCGCAGCCTTCCCGTTATGCTCGGCAAGAGAGCCGCTCGCGCATTCAAACGTGCATTGCACTGGGAGCAACCGATTGGTTGAAGCCGCGAGTTCCTGGATCGCTGCCGGTAATCCCGCATCATTCAATTGAACCGGAACGAGACCGTGAGATAAATCGCGCGCTTGCTTAACTGATTCGCCTAACAAATTTTCAATCTCGCCCGCTTTGGCCGCCAGTTGGCGCAATTTCTTGTCTTCCAAATCCATCTTCAGCGAAGTCGCCGCGCAACCAATCGCCGCCAGGAACTGGCAGAGCCCGTCGTGGAGATCGCGACCGATGCGTTGTTGCTCATATTCGCTGACCTCGATGATTTGCTTTTCCAGTTTCTGCGTGTGCTCGAGTAACGCAATGCGTGCGCCGGCGGCGTGTTGGCGTTCGCGCATGGCAATGCCGGCGAGGCCAACGAGAAAGAAAAACGCAAATCGGATCGCGATTTCCCACGCTTGCACGTTTGCGTTGGAATAAGAATGGCCAAGGACAAGGTCAGCCCACGACCAGAGGACACCTGCTAGACCGGCGATGACGAAAACGCTTTTGTTGTCGCACAGCCAAACGGCGAATAGGATTGGCGCGATATAGAAGAGAACGAGCGAAACCTGGTGACCTGTTGCCAGGTCGAGCCAGCTGATGGCAAAGAGAAGTGCCAGCGCCTCAATGAACGCCAGCGCCGCTGATTGCCGTATAAAAAAGCGAAGCATACGGATCAAATCGGGAGACCGCGCCTTAGTGAGCAGATTTCCCGCCAATTAAGCAGTACAGCGGCGCGAGCGCGCGACAGCCAAACCGATGACGACAAGGCAAATGCTCGCCATCGAGCCGGACTCGGGAATCACGGCGTAATCAATATTGTAGATCCCGATGTGTTGGTAGGTCGGATCGGCGAACATTGAGCTGCTGCCGTAGGTGAAAGTGATCGAACTTATTTCGTTAGCATTAAAGCTGATTGTCGCATTCGCCGCGCCTGAGCCGGCACCGAGATCCACCGTGCTCGTCTGTCCGGTCAGGACCTGACTCAAGCCTGTGCCGGTGAGGCTGACATTTGCGCCAACACCAGTGATCGTCGGAGCGATCAAAGTTCCAGTGGTAGAGGTCGCGTGGATGTTGCTGATCACGTCCTGATAAGTGCTGCCACCAGCATTGTTCGCATCGATGTCGAAAAGTGTGAATGAGACATTGCTCACGCCCGCGGCATAAAGCGCCGAAAAGTTGAGCGTGAATGTTACGGACTGGGTGTTGCTGGTGAGGTCGAGCGCCAATTCCAAAGTGTAAGGGCTGGTGCCGAGTCCGCCGTCGAACGCGCGTGTGATTGCGGGAGTTTGTGGATTACCGGCGGCAAGTGATGGCTGCAACCGCCCCGTGTCTCCACTGAGCGTCACAGTAACATCGTTGCCTGTATTCGCCGGATCGACATCGTACGAGTTACTCAAGCTGCCAGCCGGCCAATTCAGCGCGCTCCAGTCAACGAGCACCGCCGAAGCAGATTCGGAAAATGCGAAAATCGCGACGGATATGACAAATAGCCTAACGAGTCGAGACATGACTTAGGGACTAAGCGGTTTGATCACTGGCGGGCCTTGAACGAGATAAAGGGGCGGATCGGTTGCGGCGAGCGCATCGGCAACGTGCGTCGGCTCGCCTTTTGTGAACGCGCTGATCTCCGCAATCTTGAACGGCGTGATGACGGTTGACGCGAGCGTCCATCGAAACGCGACATAGCGCGCGCGCTGCGGCGGAAAATCCACGGCCGCTTCTCTGCCCACGACAAGATCGAGAATCGACGCGAGTGGTTTATCCTGGTCGAGATCGGCCGGATTGCGTGGCAGTTCGTTGAGCAAATAAACGTCGACCTTCTTGCTTTCCGATCCCGGAACGACGCTGACTCGGTGGATCGGTTTACTGTCGGTCAGTTTGACGATGACGGTTGGGCGCGGGTCTGAGCTCGCAAATTGAAAGACGGTTCGTCGATCGTCGTCGATCGAATGAAACCCGGCTGGTCGTTGTCCCGAGCTGACAAAAACGATTTGCCCACCGGATTGAAGCTTCGCCAGATCGACTTCATCAGCCTCAAGCGACGCCTGATTCGATGAATCGGCAGCGTGGAGTGGCAGCGCGTTAAGAAACAACCCAACTAACCCTGTTGGCAGGAGCAATCCGCTCCAGCGTTTGCGGAGAATTCTCATAGGCAATCTCTGCTTCAAGCTTAGAGCGGGCCAAATGCCCTGGACCGGGGCCGGTTTCCATTGTCGTCCAGCGCCTTATCGGTTGGCGCTCCGGGAGTTCAGGGTGGCGTAGGCTTTGTCGATTAACGCCTTTTCTTCCGGAAGCAGATTTGCTTGCTTGCCAAAGTCCAGATAAGCGCGCGCTTTTGCATCGCCGTTCGCAGCCAGGCAGATCCCGTAATACGCGCTAATGCTCGGATCACTCAATTGCTCCTGATTGAGGCTGCTCATAATTCGCACCGCCTCCTTGGCGTTGCCTTGGGTCAGAAGCGAATAAGCAAAGGTCGTGATGTAGGCCGGGTTCGTCGGTGCCGTGTGATAAACATTCGCCGCGGCGCGGCGCGCTTGGTCCGGGTTCGCGTTCAGAAGCAGTGAAACTTGCGCCAAATTGTTTTGGACATTTACGTTAGTCGAATCGAGTTCCGACAAGCGAACGAGAACACGGTAAAGTCCCTGGGTGTCCGCCGTTTTGGCGTAATGTTGATAGAGCGCGACGAAGGCGTCCTTCTGTTTCTCCGGATGTTTGGAGAGCGCCCAAAGAAGATCGGTCGCTTCTTTTTCCCATCCCCACTCTGTGATTGGTTGAATTAATAATACGAGCGACTCGCTGCTCGTTGCGTCTTTCACCGCTTCGCCCCACTCGCGCTCGGCTGTGACTGATTTATCCTGTTCGCGCAAGGCGCGCGTCAAATAAGCATGACGCAAAAATTCGAACCGGCCCCAGTTTCCCTTGCTCGCGTGCGCTTCCAGTTTCGGCCAATCGCGCAATCGCACATAGGCGTCCGCGAGCGCCAGCGGCACCGGCCAATTCTTGAGCGCGTCCGCCGGCAAACTTTTGCAATAATCCAACGCCAGCAGACTCAGATTGCTTTTCGTCATCCACGACAACAGCGCTGCCAACGATGCCGGTTTGTCCGGCGCATTTTTTTCGAGCTGGGTGAGATATTCGCTGAACTTGGGGTCTTTCAGCTCGTGCAGAAACTCTAGATAAATGAATCGATCGTTCCAAGTTGCCTCCGGATAACTTTGCAATTCGCGCGCGAGGTCGAGCAGTTTGCGCGAATCATCCCGTTGCGCGATGCCGGCATTGATCAAGGCCCGAGTCGCCGCGCTCCGCTGCCCCGGATCAGAACGCAATCCATTCAACATCGCTTCGCCATCAGCTCGTTTTTGCGGATCGCGCGCGCGAATCCGCATCGTGCCGAGTTTAAGTTGGTAGGACGTGTCTCCCGGGCGCAAACGCAAGGCTTCAGTCCATTCCGCTTCCGCTTTTTCATCTTCGTGCTTGGTCAACGCGAGTGCGGCCGCGGCCGCATGATAATCCGCGCGGGTTCGTCCATTTTCCTCGACTGCGGCCAGCGCGCGCTCCGCCGTTGCAATATCGTTGAATTGCACCGCCGAACGAACCAGAGCCAGCTGATCATCCACCGAATGTGAATCCAACTGCGCCGCTTTGCGCCGCCAGTCGAGCGCGGCGCGTTCGCCGATTTTTTCACCGAGCTCTGCCATGATCCGTGCGGCTGACGCGCTCGACGGATTCATTTCCAAAATACTCCGTGCCGCCAGGCTCGCGTCGCGATCGTTTCCTTGTTGTAAATCCAGCGTGGCCCGTCGCACCAAACGCTTTTCCTGCCACCGGACATAAAGATCGTGTCCGCCCCAGAACACTGCGACCAACAAAATGAAGCCGAGCAGGATTCCGAACGACAGCCGGATCACTGTTCGTTGCGTTCTTTCGACTGATTTTTCCACCGTGGCTCAAAGATTAATTGGCAAAACGATCTAATGCGAATTGGCGGCGACTAAACGCCTGAGGCAAAAGCACGTCGTGTTCCGTCGCTCGCCGGCTGCTTGTCTGGTTTAGTCCGAAGGCTCGCAAGTTGCTCGCGCTCGGCTACGCTATGCCGCGAATGGAACAGACCATTGCGCCTACCGCGCCAAGATCGACATCCAACACAATTGGTTGGCTGTTTTTAATCGCCGGACTCGGCCTGCTTTGGTTCGAACTCATCAATCAATTGAAGGCCGAGTGGTGGCTTAATCCGCAATACAACTACGGCCTCATCGTTCCGCTGGTTGTGCTTTATCTAATTTGGAGGCGATGGCCGAATCGGCCCGCGCCGGCGCCTCCTGCGAAAACGGCATTGCCAGTTTTGGTGATTGTATTCGGCGCGGCTTTATTTTTTCCAATTCGGTTCCTCGCTGACGCGAATCCTGATTGGCGATTGCTCAGCTGGGTTCTCGCCGCCGTCGTCGTTTCGATTTCGCTCGCCTTCGTTTGTCTCATCGGCGGCCGGCCATGGCTTCGACATTTTGCGTTTCCACTTTTGTTTTTTCTGGTCGCGGTTCCGTGGCCGGTTCGGATCGAGCAGAGCGTGATTCAAACGCTCATGCGGATGGTCACGACGATCAACGTGACGTTTTTGCAGTTAGCCGGTGTTCCCGCTCTTCAACACGGCAACGTGATTGAAGTTGGGAAAGGTTTTATCGGAATCGAAGAAGCGTGCAGCGGCGTTCGCTCGCTTCAAGCCACGCTCATGGTTTCGCTTTTTCTCGGCGAACTTTACTCTTTCAAACCTTCGCGGCGGTTCATTCTCGTGATCGTCGGTGCGTTGCTCGCTTTCATTTGTAACGTCGTGCGGACCGCCATTCTGGTTTGGGCTGGAACAACGAGTGGTCCCCAAAAAATTGAAGCCTGGCATGATCCGGCCGGGATGACGATTTTGCTCTTCTGTCTGTTCGGACTTTGGATCGCGAGCCTCATCATGCAGCGTCGCGGCAATGCGTCGCCGCCGAAAAATTCTTCTTTGATCGACAACGGAGCCGACGGGAGCCTAGCGTCGGGGACGGGGAAGCCCGCGAGGGTTGATGAGCCGGGAGGCGAGTCAATCAATCGGAGCGGTGCAATTCAATTCCGCCCCGCGCTGGCAAGTTTGTTGTTGATCTGGTTGGTCGCCGTCGAAGTTGGTGTTCAACTTTGGTACGGTGCGCATCGGCCGGAGACCAGTTCGCGTTGGGCCGTGCGTTGGCCTGAACTGGAAAGTAATTACAAATCGGTTCCGATCGCGCCCGCTGCCGAAACGCTGCTTCGTTACAACGAAGGCGGCGGCGCGGCCTGGGAGGGAACCGATGGCCGCCAGTGGATGATGTACTTCTTTCGTTGGCTGCCCGGTCGAACCGCCGCGCGCTTCCTCAAAGTTCATCGGCCCGATATTTGTCTTCCTGCCAGCGGGCGAACGATGGAACGCGATAATGGCATTCGCATGCTCGAAGTGAATGGAATCACGCTGCCAGTGCGGACTTATCGTTTCGATGATCGCGGCGTGCCCCTCCACGTTTTTTATTGTTACTGGGACGCGCGCTCGAATTACGAAAATGCCGCCACGGCCGAGTTTGAAGATTGGTCGCCGCGAGGACGTGTGCGCGCTGCGTTGCAAGGCCGGCGCGAAATCGGCGCGCAAATGCTTGAGATCATCGTCTGGGGTTATCACGACGATGCCGAAGCGAACGAAGCGCTCGCGCGCGAGCTCGGCCAGGTCGTTCGCGCCGGTTGACCTTTTTGGGCGCCGCGAAATATTCAAAAATCGCAGCAAGAAGCGGGTGGTCTACCAGCGCTGGCGATGACAAACTGACGACATGAATGATTACGAACGAATCGCAAACGTGATCCGTTTCTTAGATCGACATCACACCGACCAGCCCGATTTGAACCAGCTCGCCGCCACCGTTGGGCTGAGTCCGTTCCATTTTCATCGGCTCTTTTCAAATTGGGCCGGCGTTACGCCGAAAGATTTCTTGCAATGCCTCACGGTCGAGCATGTGAAGCAGCTGCTTCTCGAGGGTCATAATGTTTTCGACGTCGCGCTCGATGCCGGTCTCTCCGGGCCTGGCCGGTTGCACGATCTTTGCGTGACGCTTGAAGCAGCTTCGCCCGGCGAGATGAAAAACGGCGGCGCCGGCATGCAGATTGAGTACGGTTTTGCTGAGACCCCGTTTGGCGAAGCCCTCATCGCCGAAACAAAACGCGGCATTTGTCATCTTTCGTTTGTCGATGTTGGCGGACGCAATCGCGTCCGCGAGTTGTTAGCGTCGGATTGGCCGAACGCGAGTTTGCATCGGACTGATGAACGGGCGGCGGAATTAGCGTCTGAAATTTTTGCGCCGCCGCAATCTCAGTCCCGTCGGCGTTTGCGCGCATTTGTTCGAGGAACATTTTTTCAGCTGCGGGTTTGGCGCGCGTTGTTGAACATTCCGTCCGGATCGCTCACGACTTACGGCCGACTTTCCGCGGCGATCAATCAACCTGCCGCTGCTCGCGCCGTCGGCAGCGCGGTTGGTGCAAATCCGATTTCGTTTATCATCCCGTGTCATCGCGTCATTCGCGAGACGGGCGCGCTTGGCAACTACGGTGGCGGCCGAATCCGCAAGCAGGTGATGCTCGGCTGGGAACTTTCGCCGCGCGGTTCGAGCGGTGCTCACGTTCACGCAGCGGCATAGCTAACTAAGATCGACATCTCCGCGGCGGCGCATATCGTTGCCTCGTGGACAAGTCGCCGCTCGATTACGCCGGTTTTCGCCACGAATACATCGGCGGCGGTTTACGCCGCGGCGCTCTCGCCCCGGATCCGGTGCAACAATTTCACAATTGGTTCGAGGCCGCGATTAAGGCGGGAATTCACGACGCCAACGCAATGACATTGGCTACGTGCGACGGCACAAGACCGGCCTCGCGCGTTGTCTTGCTCAAAGATTTCGACGAACGCGGTTTCGTCTTCTTTACCAACTACGCGAGCGGGAAAGGCCGTCAGTTGGAAAAAAATCCGAACGCTTCGCTCCTCATGTATTGGATGGAAGTTGAGCGCCAGATCCGGATCGAAGGGAAAGTTGAAAAGACTTCACGTCAGGAATCAGAGGAATATTTTCACACCCGCCCATTCGGCGCGCAGATCGGCGCGTGGGCGTCGCATCAAAGCGAAGTAATTGATGCCCGGCGCGTTCTAAATGCTCGTCTCGAAGAAATGAAACAACGTTTCGCCGACGGCGCGGTGCCGCTTCCGCCGCATTGGGGCGGATATCGACTCAAACCGGACCGAATCGAATTTTGGCAGGGCCGGCCCGATCGATTGCACGATCGGTTCCGTTACACATTGCGAACCGACGGTTCCTGGTTGATTGAGCGTCTCTCGCCTTGAGTTCCCGAGACGACAAGATCGGCAAAGTGATTTTCGTTCTGGCGACTGACGAAATCTTCGCCGCTTACGATAATTTGCTTCATCGCACCGAACGTGCTTAAGCTTTGAACCAACGCGCGAGTCGCGGGAGTTACGGTCAATTGATGATGGATCCGATCGAAGATGATTTTGTGAATGACGAGCCCCTCGGCGCCGCGCAAAACGCGAATCCGCGCCGGCGCCGACGCCACCCGCCCAGCGTATTGGAACCGCGGCCACGTCGCCGGGAACAAATCCGCGGGAGGAGCACTTCGACGCGTGAGCGGACCGAACTCTTCCTCCGCGAAAATCCAGTGCCGATGATCATCGGCGCGCTCGCCGCCGGCCTCGCCATCGGTCTCGCGATTCGCTACGCGTCGCGCGAGGACGAAAAAGAAGTGGAACTGAAAACGCCGCTCGGCCGCATCAACTGGAGTTTTCTCTCGCTCCCGTTTCTCTGGCCAATCGTGCGCGGAATGAAAGAAAAATTCGAAGATTCAGCCGACGCGGTGAAAGAAGGCGTCAAGGATATCGATCTCGACCGCTATACAAAGCCGATCCGCAAACGCTGGAAATCCTGGACGCATTAAAACGCTGAAATCCTGAGATGCGGAAATCGTCATCTTTCGCACTTTCAGCTTTTTAGCGTTTCAGCTTTTCAGTATTTGTTTGCACGTGCTACGCGCTACCGCGTTTCTTGCCATCACGATTGCGACGGCTTCCGCAACGCAGCCGGTGCAAACCTTTGACTCCGCCAAATTCGTCGGCTCGATCGGTTGCAAATCTTCAAGCTGTCATGGCGGCGCGGGCGAAAAACGCAGTCAATACATCACTTGGTCGCAAAAAGATTTTCACACACGCGCTTACGCCATACTCCTCGACGCGCGATCCGCCCGCATCGGTGAGGCTGTCGGAATTCCGCAACCACAGTCGAGCGCGCGGTGTAGCGTCTGTCATTCTCCGTTTCAATCCGTCCCGCCGGATCGACTCGCTACAACCGCCCGCCCGGACGAAGGCGTGTCGTGCGAAAGTTGTCACGGCGCCGCCGAAGCGTGGTTGCGCGGGCACACCCGGACCGATTGGACCTACGCGACGCGCGTCAGTGCCGGGATGCACGATCTCCGAAATCTTTATGCGCGCGCGAACGCGTGCGTCGTCTGCCACCAAAATGTCGATGCCGATATTTTGAAAGCGGGCCATCCCGAGCTCGTGTTCGAGCTCGACAGTCAATCAATTAACGAACCGAAACATTGGAAAGAGGACGCAACGTTGATTGGTCCGCGCAGTTGGCTGGTCGGCCAGGCGGTCGCCTTGCGCGAAGCGTGCTGGCATGCGCGCACTGATCCAGATCCGTCGAGCGCCTCGCAGGAAACATCTCTCGCGCTCGCTTGGCTTCTCGCAAAAACCAGCGCGGTGATCCCGGACCTTCCAAAAATTTCCGAACCAACCTCTTCCGATCTCGAACCGCTCCAAAAAGATGCGGACGATCTCGCGGGCCGCGCCGCAACCTGGAGTCCCACAAACGATTCGCTGACGTCGATCTTGCAAACGCTCGCCGCGAGCGATTCCGAATTTCGTTCGAGCAACCAATCGCGTGACGCGCTTTTTTATCGCGCGCTCCGTCTGACCCTCGGAATCGATCGGCTCGCCGCCGCGCTCAATCTCTCAGCAAAGATCGACAAAGAGTTAAACGCATTGCGCGGAGATGTTCAGCGTCACTACGATTTCGATCCCGGCGCGTTCGCCGAACACTTGCGGTCGCTACGTGCGAAATTGTAGGGCGGCCGCCTCAACTGCAAAGCATTTGACGTTCGGCGTTGAGCAATAAAGTTGAGCGCTCTTCCGAAAACATGAGGGCTTACTGGGTCATTCTGATTAGCATTCTTCTCTTCGGCTGCGCCGGAGACAAAAGCTGGGTGCGTTTCGCCCAGAAACAGTCGAACAAATGGGGCCATTACAGCGGATACGTTGAGGCGCGTTGGGAAAACGACGGCCGCACCATGACGTTATTGAATGAACTGCGTTACACCGATCCGCAAGGCGCGGTTTGGATCGCGCCGGCCGGCTCGGTCGTCGATGGGGCATCGATTCCACGCTCGCTCTGGTCGCTCATGGGCGGACCGTTCGAAGGAAAATATCGGAACGCGTCGGTGTTGCACGATGTCTCTTACGATCAGAAAACGAAGCCGTGGCCGGAATGCGACCGGATGTTTTACAACGCGATGCGTTGCAGCGGTGTAGGCGCGGTTGACGCAGGCATGATGTATTACGCGCTCCGCAAATTCGGTCATCATTGGAAAGCGCCGAAAGCGGAACCGGTAAAAGTCGGCGAAGAACCGGTCACCCGGGCCGAGCCAGTAAATCAAAACGACATCAACGCGACCCGCGATTGGCTCCGTAATTCCGATCCGAGTTTGCAACAGATCGAACAACGCGCCGACGCCGCGTCGCGCTGATTAGTCTTTGCCGTTTCCGTTTGTCGTCGCCGGCGGCGTTGCTTGAGTCGAGCCGTTCTCCAGCGCGACCGCGAGTACTTCGTCGACATTCTCGACTGGAACGAATTTCAATTTCTGTTTCGCTTCTTCCGGAACATCGACCAGATCTTTCTCGTTCAATTTGGGAATAATCACGGTCGAAATGCCGGCCCGCATCGCGGCCAGACTTTTTTCTTTGAGTCCGCCGATGGGCAAAATCAAACCGCGCAGGGTGATCTCGCCCGTCATCGCGACATCGGGACGGACCGGTTTATTTTTAAAAAGCGACGCCAGCGCGGTGAACATCGCGACTCCGGCGGACGGTCCATCTTTCGGCACCGCGCCTGCCGGAACATGGACGTGAACATCGACATCGCGAAAATCTTCCGGTTTCAAACCCATCTCGCCGTCCCGGCTGCGGACCAAACTGAACGCCGCCTGCGCCGATTCTTTCATCACTGCGCCGATCTGACCGGTGAGCGTGACCTGACCTTTTCCCGCGTATCGCGTCGCCTCGATGTGTAATACTTCGCCTCCGGCCGGCGTGTAAGCCAGTCCGGTGACAACTCCGGGCTTGCTCGTTTTCAATTTTGTTTCACGGACATATTTCGCCGGTCCCAACATTTCCGCGACTAATTGCGGCGTGACCGTGACGTGATCGGTTTTGCCGCGCGCGACGCGCGACGCGATGCCGCGACAGATCGTTCCGATCTGGCGCTCGAGCTCGCGCACGCCAGCTTCGTGCGTGTAATCGTTGATGACTTGCCGGAATGCGTCGTCCTGCCATTCAACTTGTTCGCGCTTCAATCCGTTTTCTTCCATTTGGCGCAGCACGAGATAACGTTTCGCGATTTCCAATTTTTCGCGCTCGGTGTAGCCCGGGAGCGAGATTACTTCGATCCGATCGCGCAACGGTTCAGGCACGCCGTCGATGTAATTCGCGGTTCCGATGAAAATGACTTGCGACAAATCGAACGGCACATCGAGGTAGCGATCGACAAACGTGTTGTTCTGGCGCGGATCGAGAACTTCCAACATCGCGCTCGCCGGATCGCCGCGGAAATCGGCGCCGATCTTGTCGATCTCGTCCAACATGAAAACCGGATTGCGCGTGCCGACCCGGCGCAATTCCTGAATGATCCGGCCCGGCATCGAGCCGATGTAAGTCCGGCGATGTCCGCGAATCTCTGCTTCGTCGCGCATTCCGCCGAGACTGATCCGAACGAATTTCCGGCCGAGCGCGTCGGCGATCGATTGGCCGAGGCTGGTTTTGCCGACGCCCGGCGGCCCGAGAAAACAAAGAATCGGTCCGTGGCCGTTCGGATTGAGTTTGCGCACCGCGAGAAATTCGATCAGCCGCCGTTTCACTTTTTCGAGATCGTAATGGTCGCGATCGAGAATTTGCTGGGCTTGATCGAGATCGAGATTGTCTTCGCTCAATTTATTCCAGGGTAAATCGGCGATGATCTCGATGTAACTGACGATGACCGAATATTCGGGACTCGCCGGCGGAATGAAATCGAGCCGTTTCAATTCGCGCTCGGCCTGTTTCATCACTTCCGGCGGCGGATCTGCTTCCTTTAACCGCGTTCGCAGTTGCTCCATCTGTTCTTCGCTTCCGGTCTCGCCTTCGCCGAGCTCATGCTGGATCGCTTTGATTTGCGAACGCAGATAGGCGCGGCGTTGCGCATCGGAAAACTGCGACGCCACGTCTTTCTGCAATTTTTCCTGGATCTGCGCAATCTCGAGTTGCGCCGAAATGTGTCGCTGCACTTCGCGCAAACGTTTTTCAACATCGAGTTCTTCGAGAAGCGATTCCTTGTGCGCAACATCGACATTTAAATTAGGTGCGAGAAAATCGGCCAGCTGTTCCGGCTCGGTCATGTTCAGCACCATCACGCGCGCCTGCTCCGGCGTTTCCGGAGTGAGCTCGAACAATCGCGCGGCCGAGTCACGCAAGTTCCGAAACTCCGCTTCCCATTCCTTGCTCGCCGGCGGTGACTTCGATTCCAACAAATCCACTTCGGCGCGAATGAACGGCGCCGTCGCAACAATTTTGCGCATTCTGAATCGGCGCAATCCCTGCGCGATGATCAGGACGTGATCGTCGGCCTGGCGAATCATTTTCAAAACCTGCGCGGCCGTCCCGACATGATACAAATCCTGCGGCTCGGGATCTTCTTTCGCTTCGTCGCGCTGGGTGAGAAGGCCGATCACTTTTGTCCGCGGCAGTGTGTCGTCGAGCAATGCGATGGACGCCGGACGCCGAATGTTCAGCGGCACGATCGTTCCCGGGAAAACCACGAACCCGCGCACCGGCAAGATCGACAATTCCTCTGGAATGCGCGTCGTCCGCGGCTCACCTGTCATGTCGGCGGCGATCGTCGGCTGACCTTCTCCGGATTTCATTTCCAGACTGTCGGCCGGCATCGCGAATTCTTGTTCGTTCATGGATTTTTTAGCGGCAACGAAATCCAAAGCAATCCGTTGCGTTGTTCTGCGCGTGCTTCCTTGATCTCCACTTCATCTGGTAAATTGATTTCGCGCTCGAACGGTCCGTAATCGATCTCCATTGCGAGCAATCGGACCGCCCGGCCTTCGTCGTGCGACGGTTCGGGCAGTTCGCGCGAGCCGCCAATCAAAACGCGCTGCGGCTCAACCGTCAGATCGATCTGCGACCGCTCGACTCCGGCCAAATCGACACAGATCCGAATGCATTTCTCGCAGCGGTAAGCATTGATCGCCGGCTCCCAGGTGTGGGGCGCGAACTGGAACTGCGACCGCGCCAACTCGTAAGTGACGTCCTGCAACGCGCCGTGGAGCCAGCGCAACTTGATGCTGCCAATCGGGTCCATTTCAATAAAACCACTCCGCTTTCTAATATAGTTACGCGGTGCGCTGACTCAACGCGTGTCTCTTTCGACAGCAGCGCTCGCAACCCGCTCAAACCGACTTAGCCAGCGACAGGTCTTAGACGTAAACTTAGCCTACCAAAACGAAGGGGAGAAAACTTACTTCTCGGAAGTTACATCCAAAGGAAGGGTTACCGGTTTGATGACGGTCTCCAAAGCAACAGGCGCTCTAGCGTTCGGGTTGTCGTATTGCCGGATGAACGTCAGACTAGCCATTCTTTCGGCCAGCTGGAGCCAGCCGTGCCACATCAGCACAACGTAATTTACACGCGCCGAGTTGTGAAAGAAGGTTTGGATGCAACTAGTGATTTTGCTCTCCGCGTTCGCTTGCGTCGTCCATTCAGCCGGGATAGAGATGAAGATCACATTTGGTCCTGAAGCGGGTAATTGCGTTCGTGCTTTCTTCAACGCATTTCGAAGAGAATTTTCGCTCACGAGCATTCCCGCGCGCCTAGATTTTGCCTCGATGTTTAACCGAATTGTGTTTCGGTCGCAGCGCAAGTCGTAATCCGTACCCTTTTCGCCTAGAGGGTCAACAAACTCGATTGTGTATTCGTTTTGGCGAAGCGCGTTTGCTACCCATAGCTCAAAAAAGGCAGGCGCAACATCTCGCGTGACCAAAGCTGAGATGAAGCTGTCGAATCCGTTGCAATCGCGCAGCGCATATAACATATGACCGAGTTTAATTATTCGATCCTGATGGTTGTACGCGCTCTGCGCAGAATCGTCGGGTACCGCTAAAAATTCGTCGGGTTTGACCGCGTTCGATGTACAATTTTTCTTCCACCAGTCTGGGCCGAGAGTAGTAAGGATAACTTCCATCGCCATTGCGTACCACTGCATAACGTACCCGGAGGAAGCGAAACGCTCTTTCGTTTCATCGAGTTGTACGCGAGTAACTAATCTCCACACGATCTATTCAAAATGGTGCTGGCGCCGAGGTTTCATTTCGTTTTGCCTGCGCCCCACAAGGCGCGACCGGGCTTGGCGTTGGTGTGCTCGCCGTCTTTGATCACTTGAACGCCGTTGACGAAAACGTGTTTCATCCCGGTGGCGTACTGATGCGGTTTATCGAACGTGGCGTGGTCGGTGATCGTTTTCGGATCGAACACGACGACGTCGGCGAACATTCCTTCCTTCAAAGTTCCTCGATGATCGAGCTCGAGATTTTGCGCCGGCTGCGCGCTCAAACGCCGGATCGCTTCCGGCAAGGAAAGGATTTTTTCGTCGCGACAATATTTGCCGAGCACGCGCGCGAAATTTCCGTAAGCGCGCGGATGCGGATTTGATTTGGTGAACGGCGGTTCCGGCGCCTGCGACGCTTCATCCGAGCCGAACGAGATCCACGGCTTCTTTAATTCCTTCTTCACGTTCTCTTCCGACATCACATAATAAATGGTGCCGATCCGCGATTCGTCTTCGGCCACGAGATCCATCGCGGTATCGATCGGATCTTTGCCGCGCATCTTCGCAACTTGGGCGAGCGTTTTTCCAGTAAGCGGCTTGAGTTTGTCCGACTTGAACGCAGCGAGCAGAATGTTGTCCGGCGAACCGGCGCCGAGATAAAGATTTTCCCATTTGTCGCTGTCGATCTTGACTTCGGCCTTAATTTTCTCGCGCGTCGCCGGATCGCGCAGCCGCTTGAACAACGCTTCGTAACCGCCGTCTTCCGTCCACGGCGGGAAACAGGCATCGAGTCCGGTGCCGGCGGCGGTGTAGGTGTACATATTGGCGCGAATGTTCAGTCCTTCGCCGCGCGCCTTTTCGATTCGCGCCAAGAATTCATCGAGCTTCGGCCAATTTTTCTGACCGGCGGCTTTGATGTGATAAACCTCGGCCGGAATTTTTGCTTCCCGCGCGATCCGCAGCAGTTCGTCGAACGCTTCAAAGAGTTGATTTCCTTCGCTCCGCATGTGCGAGATGTATTTGCCTTTGTATTGCGCCGCGACTTTGCAGAGCTCGATCAGCTCGTCGGTCTTGGCGTAGAACGCCGGCGGATAAATCAACGAGGTGCCGATGCCGAGAGCGCCCGCTTCCATTTCCTTGCGCACCAGCTCGCGCATCTGATCCATTTCCTGCGGCGTCGGTTGTCGATCTTCAAAGCCGATGACGTAAGCACGAATCGTGGTCGCGCCGACAAACGAAGCGACGTTGCAGGAAATCCCGCGCTTCTCAAGGAACTGAAGATATTCAGCGAGCGTGTTCCATTTGATCTCGTATTTGATGTCGCTCTGATTTTTCAACATGTAAGCGCGCAATCGATCGTTCACCGGTCCCATCGATTCGCCTTCGCCCATGATCTCCGTGGTCACGCCCTGGCGAAGCTCGCTTTGGGATCGGCCGTCTTGAATCAGCGAATCGGTCGACCAGGAAAGCATGTTGATAAATCCCGGCGCGACCGCGAGCCCGTCTGCATTGATAATTGTCTTCGCGCTCGCTTTGGAATAATCGCCGAGCCCCGCAATGCGATCTCCTTTGATTGCAAGATCGACATGTTGGCCTTCGCCGCCGTTGCCGTCGTAAACCGTACCGTTTCGAATGATGACGTCGAAACTCTGTGCGGAGACAACGGCGCAGCCGAGGAGAAGAAACAGGAACGGTAATCTCATTGCGCGATTGAAAAATCGCGCACGGGCGATGTCGATCTAAAAACTCAGGAACGCCGGGTGCGAGCGATCGCCGCGGCGACAATGAGCGAGCTGAAAAGCGCCGTGTTCGGTTCCGGCACGGGGATGCCGCCGGCAGTCATCGGATCGCTGACAACACCAAGTGTGCTCCAAGTCGCGTTGCCATCGTAACCCGCGCCGACGCCATTCAAATCCTGATTCAGAGCATTGCCCTGTGTCGAGGTGGCGGCGACATAAGAAAATGTCGAGTTTTGGTCGACGCCGGTGATTCCTCTTCCGCTCAAGGCCGCGATCACATCCGCGAATGGAACAGTGAAGGTCAGGAAGTAGTCGTTCTTTCCATCGCCGTTGAGATCGGTCGCGGTGCCGACCGTTGGATCGATCGTCGTGTTGACCGCCAGCCAACTATAATTTGAAGCCGTGATGATGTAACTGAATAGCGGCGTCGATACAATCGTGGTCGTATTCGGACTTGTGTTGGCGCCATTTCCCGGGGCAAAGATTCCGATCATGTCGCTTGAGCCGGAGTTGTTCACTCCGATAAACAAGTCAATCGCGCCGTCGTGATTGGCATCGATGCCGACGAAGAACGCGCCTTTGAATCCCGCTGGGCTGTCGTCTGCGCCGACGCGGACACGAAAACCGAGAGTGCCGTCGGTCAACGACAGTGTGCCCGCATCGCCGAAAGCAGTGTAGAACGAAGGATGATTAATGTTTCCGACAATATCGCCTTCGCCGCTTCCAGTTTGCTGGTCGTTGGACGGATCCGGATTATTGCTGCCGTAAGTAATCGGCGTCCAATCGGTCGTGGGCGAAGTGACGTCGACGATCGAAGCGGAGGCGAGGCGGGCTAGCGACAAGCAGACAAACAAAAGCAAACTAACGGAGAAGCGCACAGGCATTGCGCGTTCTTAAGCAGTCGCAATGCCTCGATTTGAATTTTAAGTATCGGCGATCGATACAGCTCGTTAGGCCAAT
>Ga0207646_10000819_pt1 | contig 40434 bp, 35 predicted proteins | sample KBSK5502metaG_FD_184343 | JGI IMG/M metagenome (GOLD analysis project Ga0207646, IMG submission 184343) | Corn, switchgrass and miscanthus rhizosphere microbial communities from Kellogg Biological Station, Michigan, USA - KBS K5-50-2 metaG... | ecosystem: Host-associated > Plants > Roots >... | reverse complement strand
TCGCCGGCGAGACCACCATCTCGCCCGGTCAACCCGTGAAGGTTATCGTCCTACGCCCCGGCTTGTAGCGCGGGTCCTTGTTTTGCTCGGCAGGAACGGGTCACCCGACCCACCCACCACCCCCCGCGGCCCTGCCCTCCCGATGCTTGCGGTCAGCCTCTCCGCAAGAACATGAACCACAAGGTCAGGCAGGCGCCGGCGGCCATTGCCGCGAATGTCAGAAGACTGCCAAGCGCCAACGTCGCGGAGTTGGTGAGCCCTTGGTTGATGTTGCAGCCTTCCGCGACTAGGGCGGCTGCGCCCATCAGGAGGCCTCCGCAGAAGATCTTCACGAGGCTCGAGGAGGCGGGGACCTTCCAGCTGAACTGGTCGGTGGTCCAGGCGGCGATGAAGGCGCCGACGGGGACGCCGAGGGCCATGAGCATGCTCCAGGTGACGCGGTTGGGGTAGCCGACCATCGGGTAGGTGAGGAGGTGGCCGGTATTGGCGGCGAACGTGATGCCGACGGGCCGATCGCCGAAGGCCGAGGCCCACCAGCCTACCGCGATCATCACGCCGACCGCGACGCCGGTCAGCGGCCAGGGCCATTTGCCGTGCTCAGGCTCGCCCGGGCCGCGCCGCAGCCAGATGCCGCCCAGCACCGCGAGCACCGCGACGATGACCCACGGCGACACGCCGGTGACGTTGGCGAGCGTCGGCGCCGCGCCGTCGCCGAGGGTGATCGTGGGCTTCTGAAGGAGCCCGCGCACCGGAGCCAGGAGGCCGATGCCCGCAGTGGTCGCGCCGATCGCGAAGCCCAACAGCACGACCAGGGCGCCGACGGCGCCTTCGCCGACCCGGTACCAGGTGCTGCCCGAGCAGCCGCCGGAGAGGATCATACCGATGCCGAACAGCACACCGCCGACGGCGTTCGACAACCAGCGCAGCGGGCGCACCGGGATGTCGATGAGACCCAGGGTCTCGATCAGCTGGACTCCCACCATGGCCACGAGCAGAGCGAGGATATAGGCCCGCAGGATGTTCCCGTCGCGCGTCAGCACCATGTTGGAGAGCGCGCGGGTGAGACAGAAGCCTCCGCGCTGGATGATGTAGCCGAAGACGGCGCCGACCCCGAGCGCGGAGCCGAAGAGCATCCAGGGCAGGTCGTCCATGGCAGGGCCATGCTAGCGGAAAGAGAAATGTGAGTCAAAGTCTCGTAGAAATTGACTTTTCGAGAACGCGAGTGCTACGGTCGAAACCATGCCGCCTGTGTTCCACGAACGGATGGCGAGGATCCTCGGCCTCGTCGCGCTTGGCCTACTGCCCATCATCGCGGCGGGTTGCGGGACCGGAGAGAAGGCGCGTCGCGAGGCCGAGATGGCCGGGCTGGTCAAGCAGGTCGAGGAGCTGAAGAAGAGTCAGGAGCAGGTCGGCAAGGAGGTTGGCCGGCTGGCCGGGGAGCTGAAAGCCCTCGACGCCCAGGCCGCGTTCCTGGTCGGCGAAACCAAGGCGGGGGCGCAGGAGCGCGAGCAAGTGAAGGCGGCGCTCCAGCAGCAGGACGCGGCCGTGCGCGGCCTCCGCTCGGCGGTCGACGAGACCAACCAGAAGGTGGCCGCGCTCAGCGTGCCGCCGCCCGCGGCACCCGCGCCGAAGCCCCAGGCGCAGCCGTCCGGACGCGAGGTGACGGCCGAGAAGCTCTACGCGACCGCGATGACGAGCTTCCGCGCCGAGGAGCATGGACAGGCGGTGCTCGAGTTCACGGAGCTGATCGACAGGTTCCCGAAGCACAACCTGGCCGCGAGCGCGCAATACTGGATCGGCGAGGCTTACTATCGCCAGCGCGATTTCAACCAGGCGCTCGGCGAATTCCAGAAAGTGCCCGACCTCTACCCGCAGAGCCCGCCGGTCGCGGAGGCTCTGCTCAAGGTCGGCATGTGCTACCGCGCGCTGCACGACCTGCCTCGCGCGCGAGAGACCTGGGAGCAGGTGGTCAAGTCGCATCCGAAGACGGAGGCCGCCACTCAGGCGCGCGCGCTCCTCGCCTCACTTGGATCACCAGGCCGCCAGCCTCGGTGACCGCCTCCGCCGCCCCTTCTTTGACGCATCTTGCTCGTCCGGTATACTGAAACGCATCGTTACAAATCTTCATCTCAAGGTGTGAGGCGAACGATACACGTGATCTACGAGCATATTCACGACGATACGGTGCGCGCGGTGCGGCGGAGCGACGCCGATTTTCCGGCGCTGCTGTCGCCGGTGCCGACCGCGCCGGACACGCTCCACGTGCGGGGTCGTCTCGTGGACGGAGACGCGCTCGCGGTGGCCATCGTGGGGTCGCGGCGCGCGACGCCCTACGGCCTCGACGTGGCCGAGACCCTGGCCGCCGATCTGGCCGCGCGCGGTGTCACCATCGTGAGCGGGCTCGCGCGCGGAATCGACAGCGCGGCGCACCGCGGAGCTCTGCGCGTGGGCGGCCGCACCATCGCGGTGCTGGGCTCGGGCGTGGACGTGGTCTACCCGCCCGAGAACCAACGACTCGCGGACGAGATCGTGGAGCGGGGCGCCCTCGTCTCTCAGTTCGAGCCGGGAACTCCGCCCCTGCCACACAACTTCCCGACGCGCAACGGCGTGATCGCGGGGTTGTCACTGGCGGTGGTGGTGGTGGAGGCGGCGGAGCGGAGCGGCTCGCTCATCACCGCCCGCCTGGCCGCCGAGCTCGGGCGTGAAGTGCTGGCGGTGCCCGGCCGGGTCACCGCGCTGGAGAGCCGCGGCGCCAATCGGCTCATCCAGGATGGCGCCGCCCTCGCGCTCGGCTGGGAAGACGTCATCGCCGCGCTCCCCGAGCGCTGGAAATCCTGTGTGAGCACGACGGTGAACTCAACAGCGAGAATCGTAGCGGCAGGAGACGCCGAAAGTGCTTGGCGAGGCGCAGCCGCAGGCGAGCCGAGCGGATATGGCAAAGAAGTTCCGGCCGCGACGGCACGCCCCGAAGCCCGGCGGATCCTCGCGCTCCTCGGCGAGGACCCGCTCGACATCGACCGATTGATCGAACGGAGCGGGCTCGGCGCGGGCCCGGTCTCGGCGGCCCTGCTCGACCTCGAGCTGGACGGTCGCGTGCGACAGATCGAAGGCAAGCGGTTCGTCCGCGTGGCCCACGGATAGGAGGAGCGCGTGGCGAAGCGAGGATTGGTGGTGGTGGAGTCGCCCACCAAGGTCAAGACGATCCAGAAATATCTGGATTCGAAGTACGTCGTCAAGGCCTCGATGGGCCACGTCCGCGATCTGCCCAAGTCCAAGCTCGGGGTGGACGAGAAGAAGGGATTCAAGCCGGAGTACCGCGTGCTGCCCGCGAAGAAGAAGGTACTGGACGAGCTCAAGAAAGCGGCCGAGAAGGCCGACTCTCTCTACATCGCCACCGACCCCGACCGGGAAGGCGAGGCCATCGGCTGGCACCTGGCCCAGGAGCTCGGCATCAGCAAGGCCAAGACCCACCGCATCATGTTCAACGAGATCACGGAGCGCGCGGTCAAGGCCGCTTTCCTGCACCCGGGCAAGATCGACGCCAACAAGGTCAACGCCCAGCAGGCCCGGCGCGTGCTGGACCGGCTGGTGGGCTACAAGCTCTCGCCGCTCTTGTGGGAGAAGATTCGGCGCGGGCTGTCGGCCGGCCGCGTGCAGTCGGTGGCGGTGCGCCTCATCACCGAGCGCGAGCGCGAGATCGCGGCCTTCGTGGCGGTGGAGTACTGGTCGCTCCACGCCCGCCTCAAGGGCAAGAACCCGCCGGAGTTCACGGCGACCCTCAAGGAGGTAAGGGGCGAGAGGGCGGACCTGCCCAACGAGGCCGCCACCATGGCGGTGATGACCGCGCTGCACGGGGCGGCCTGGACCGTGAAGTCGGTCACCCGCGGGGAGCGGCGGCGGAACCCCGCGCCGCCCTTCATCACCTCCACGCTGCAGCAGGACGCGAGCCGGAAGCTCCACTACAGCGCCAAGAAGACGATGATGCTGGCCCAGCAGCTCTATGAAGGCGTCGAGCTCGGCGAGGAAGGCGCGGTGGGCCTCATCACCTATATGCGCACCGACGCGGTGCGGGTGGCGGCGGAGGCGCAGGAGGAAGCGCGGGAGTGGGTGACCGGACGCCTCGGACGCGAGTACCTGCCCGACGCGTCGCCCACCTACAAGAGCAAGAAGAGCGCGCAGGACGCCCACGAGGCGGTGCGTCCGAGCTCGGTCGCGCGGGAGCCGAAGGCGGTGGCCCGCTTCCTCTCCAAGGACCAGCTCGCGCTCTACCGGCTGATCTGGGAGCGGTTCCTCGCGAGCCAGATGCTGCCCGCGGTGTACGACACGGTCGCGGCGGACATCACGGCGGGCGATTGTCTCTTCCGGGCCCAGGGCTCGACGCTGAAGTTCCCAGGTTTCACCGCGGTGTACGTGGAGTCGCGCGAGGCCACCGACGAGGCGCCCGAGGAGGAAGCGGAGGCGGTGGTGCCGCCGCTCACCGTCGGCGAGATCCTCAAGCTCCTGGCCCTCGATCCCAAGCAGCACTTCACCCAGCCCCCGCCTCGCTTCACCGAGGCCTCGCTGGTGAAGACGCTCGAGGAGCGCGGGATCGGCCGGCCGTCGACCTATGCCCAGATCCTCGGCACCATCCAGGAGCGGGAGTACGTCCGGCGCGATCGCGGGACGTTGTTCCCGACCGACCTCGGCATCCAGGTCACCGACATGCTCGTCCCCCACTTCCCCGAGGTCATGGACGTCGAGTTCACCGCCCAGCTCGAAGAATCGCTGGACAAGATCGAGGAAGGCGACGCGGACTGGGTGAAGACGGTCGAGACCTTCTACAAGCAGTTCGCGCGCGACCTGAAGGCGGCCGGCAAGAAGATGGACAACGTCAAGGTCGGCGTCGACGCCGGGCAGGAGTGCCCGGATTGCGGCAAGCCGCTGCTCGAGAAGTGGGGACGCTTCGGGAAGTTCCTGGCCTGCTCCACCTATCCCGACTGCAAGTTCACCAAGGATCTGGGCGGCGGCCGCGAGCGGCCGGCCGATCAGCCCACCGACGAGATCTGTCCTACCTGCGGCCGGCCCATGGTCATCAAGCACGGTCGCTTCGGCAAGTTCATCGCCTGCTCGGGGTATCCCGAGTGCAAGACCACCAAGCCGGTGACCCTCGGGATCACCTGCCCACAGCCGAACTGCGGCGGTCAGCTCGTGGAGAAGCGCACCCGCAAGGGCAAGACCTTCTACGCGTGCACGAACTACCCCACCTGCACGTTCGCGGTGTGGACGCGGCCGGTGGCGGAGCCGTGCCCCAAGTGCGCGGCGCCGTTTGTGACCGAGCGGATCGCCCGGGGCGGCAAGATCACGCGGCAGTGCGTCCGGGAGGAGTGCGGCTATCGGCAGGAAGTGGCTCCCACGGTGGCGTGAGGAGCGCCCCGCTTCATCCACGATGGACGCGGCGGTCGGATCCTTCCTCGAGTACCTCGGTGTCGAACGCGGTGCCTCTCCCCACACCCTCCGCAGCTACGCCGCGGACCTGACCGAGTTCACCCGCTTCCTGGCCGACGAGCGGATCGGGGGGCTTCCCGAGGCCGACACGCGCGCGGTGCGCGCGTATGTCGCGCGCCTGCACCAGCGCCGCCTGTCCAAGGCCACCATCGCGCGCAAGCTGGCCGCGGTGCGGAGCTGCTTTCGCTTCCTCGCTCGGCGCGGCGCGCTCCCGGCGAACCCGGCCCGGCAGGTGCGGAGCCCGCGGCTCGGCCGCCGGCTGCCGTCGTTCCTGCCCGTGGACGAGGCGACCGTCCTGCTGAACGCGCCGCCCGAGCCATCCGCGGCCGGCGCACGTGACCGCGCGCTCCTGGAGCTGCTCTACGCGAGCGGGCTGCGGGTCGCCGAAGGCTGCGGCCTCGACCTGGACGACCTCGACGAAGCGCGGCGCACGGTGCGGGTGGTCGGGAAGGGCGACAAGGAGCGGGTGGTGCCGGTCGGTGAGACCGCGCTCGAGGCGCTGGCCGCCCATCTAGCCATGCGCGGGCGCCGGCGCGGGCCCCTCTTCCTCAACGCCCGGGGTGGCCGCTTGACCCCGCGCAGCGCGCATCGCATCGTCCGCGCGCGGGCCCGGCAGGCCGGCATCGACCAGCGGGTGACGCCCCATACCCTGCGCCACAGCTTCGCCACCCACATGCTGGGCGCGGGCGCCGACCTCCGGCTCATCCAGGAGCTGCTCGGCCACAGCCGTCTGTCGACCACCCAGCGCTACACGCACGTGAGCCCGGAGCACCTGATGCGGGTGTACGATCGGGCGCATCCCCGAGCGACCTGAGAGGGGTCGTTGCCGATGACGCCGGATCTCGACACGCAGTTCCACGCCACCACCGTTGTGTGCGTTCGCCACCGCGGGCGCGTCGCGGTGGCGGGAGACGGACAGGTGTCCATCGGCCAGACGATCGTGAAGGCGGGGGCCCGCAAGGTCCGCAAGGTGCATCACGACCGCGTGCTGGCTGGCTTCGCGGGCGCGGCCGCCGACGCCTTCACGCTCTTCGCGCGCTTCGAGGCGAAGCTCGAGGAGCATCGGGGCAATCTCGCCCGGGCCGCGGTGGAGCTGGCCAAGGAGTGGCGGCTCGACCGCGTGCTGCGGCGTCTCGAGGCCCTGCTCGCGGTGGCCGATGCGGAGGCGACCTTCATCATCTCGGGCACCGGCGACGTCATCGAGCCCGACGACGGGCTCGTCGGCATCGGCTCCGGTGGGCCCTACGCGCTGGCGGCCGCGCGGGCCCTCTGCGCCCACTCCCAGCTCGAGGCACCCGAGATCGCCGAGCAGGCCCTCCGCATCGCCTCGGGCATCTGCGTCTACACCAACGACCAGATCACCGTGCTCACCCTCTGATGGGCGGCATGACCGGCCTGACCCCGGTCCAGATCACCTCGGAGCTGGACCGTTATATCGTCGGCCAGCACAAGGCCAAGCGCGCGGTGGCCATCGCGCTCCGCAACCGCTGGCGGAGGCAGAACCTGCCCCCGGAGCTGCGGGACGAGGTGGCGCCCAAGAACATCATCATGATCGGGCCGACCGGGGTGGGGAAGACCGAGATCGCCCGCCGCCTGGCCAAGCTCGCCCAGGCTCCGTTCCTCAAGGTGGAAGCCTCCAAGTACACCGAGGTCGGCTACGTGGGGCGCGACGTGGAGTCCATGATCCGCGACCTCACCGAGCTCGCGGTCACCATGGTCAAGGCGGAGATGGCGACCGCCGTGCGCGAACGAGCGGAAGGGCTGGCCGAGGAGCGCCTGCTCGATCTGCTCCTGCCCCGCCGGCCGGGAGAGGCCTTCGTGAGCGGCACGCTGGAGGAGGTGTCGCCCGACGCCTCTCGCGACGCCACGCGGGACAAGCTCCGGGCCCAGCTCCGATCCGGCAAGCTCGACGAGCGGCCGATCGAGATGGACGTGCAGGCGCAGGCCGGGCCCATGTTCGAGGTGTTCCCGGGCCAGGGGATGGAGGAGATCGGGATCAACCTGAAGGACATGCTCTCGAATCTCATGCCCGGGCGCACGCGGCGGCGCCGGGTCAAGATCGGCGAAGCGCGGCGGCTGCTGGCCCAGGAGGAGGCCCAGAAGCTGGTGGACGTGGACGAAGCGGTGGGTCAGGCGATCCGCCGGGTGGAGAACTCCGGGATCATCTTTCTGGACGAGCTGGACAAGATCGCGGGCCGGGAGGGCGGGCGCGGGCCCGACGTGTCCCGGGAAGGCGTGCAGCGGGACCTTCTCCCGATCGTCGAGGGCTCGACCGTCACGACCAAATACGGGATGGTCCGGACCGACCACGTCCTCTTCATCGCGGCGGGGGCCTTTCACGTGGCCAAGCCGTCGGACCTGATCCCCGAGCTGCAGGGGCGCTTCCCGATCCGGGTCGAGCTGGAGCCCTTGACGCGGCAGGATTTTATCCGCATCCTGAGCGAACCTCAGAACGCCCTGATCCGGCAGTACGTGGAGCTCCTGAGGACGGAAGGGGTGGCGCTGCGCTTCACGGACGATGCGGTGGAGGCGATCGCCGAGATCGCGTTCACGGTGAACCAGCGGGCCGAGAACATCGGAGCCCGGCGTCTCTACACGGTGATGGAGCGGCTCCTGGAAGAGGTCTCGTTCGACGCGCCGAACATGGCGGGGCAGGAGCTCGTGATCGACGCCGAGTACGTGCACGCCCAGCTGGCCGACGTGGTCAAGGACGAGGATCTCTCCCGCTACATCTTATAGGGACGGACGAGCCACCATGGCGATCCCGGAGCTGGTCCAGCGCGCCGAAGTCCTCATCGAGGCGCTGCCCTATATCCGCGCCTTCCAGGCCAAGACCCTCGTCATCAAGTACGGGGGCGCCGCCATGGAGCAGGCGGATCTGAAGGAGCAGTTCGCCAAGGACGTGCTGTTGCTCCGGCTGGTCGGCATCCGGCCCGTCATCGTCCACGGCGGCGGCCCCCAGATCGGGGCGCTGATGAAGCGGCTCGGCAAGGAGCCCCAGTTCGTGGGCGGCATGCGGGTCACCGACGAGGAGACGGTCCAGATCGTCGAGATGGTGCTGGTCGGGAAGATCAACAAGGAGATCGTCGGCCTCATCAACCTACACGGCGGCCGGGCGGTGGGGCTCTCGGGCAAGGACGCCTCGCTGCTCCGGGCTCGCAAGCGCCTGCACAAGATGCCCGATGGGACCTCCGCCGACATCGGCTTGGTGGGCGAGGTGGAGGCGGTCAATCCGGAGCCGATTCGCCTCCTGGAGGAGAACGGGTTCATCCCGGTGATCGCCCCGGTCGGGGTGGGGGCGGCCGGCGAGACCTACAACATCAATGCGGACCTGGTGGCGGGCGACGTGGCCGCCGCGCTCTTCGCGGAGAAGCTGATCCACCTGACCGACGTGACCGGGATCAACGGCGAGGACGGCCGGCTGGTCTCGACCCTGACCAAGCGGGAGGCGGAGCGGCTGATCAAGACCGGGGTCATCGACGGGGGTATGCTCCCCAAGGTCGAGTCCTCGCTGCGGGCGCTCACCGGCGGAGCCCAGAAGGCCCACATCATCGATGGCCGCGTGCCCCACGCGATCCTCCTCGAGGTCCTCACCAAAGAGGGTATAGGAACCGAAATAGTCCTGTGACGCCGGGCGAGCGGAGATGAAAGGTCAACGGACATGACCGACACGAAGCAGATCATCGAGTGGGCCGACAAGCACCTGATGACCACCGCCAAGCGCAACCCGGTGGCGCTGGTGCGGGGCGACGGCGTGCGCGTCTGGGACAGCGACGGCAAGGAGTATCTCGACTTCACCGGCGGCATCGCGGTGACCGCGCTCGGCCACTGCCATCCCAAGGTGGTGGGGACGATGCGCGAGCAGGCGGCCACCCTGCTCCACGTCTCGAACCTCTTCTACATCCCGCAGCAGACCCAGCTCGCCAAGCTCCTCTGCGACCACTCCTTCGCCGACCGGGTGTTCTTCTCCAACTCGGGCGCGGAGGCCAACGAGACCGCGATCAAGCTCGCGCGCAAGTGGGCCAAGGAGCACGGGGCCAGCGACCGCGGCGACATCATCACGATGCGGGGCGGCTTCCACGGCCGGACCCTCGCCACCGTGACCGCCACCGCGCAGGAGAAGTACCACCACGGCTTCGAGCCGCTGCCCGGCGGGTTCAAGTACGTCCCGTTCAACGACCTGCGCGCGGTGGAGCGCGCCATCGACAGCCACACCGCCGCGGTCATGGTGGAGCCGATCCAGGGGGAAGGCGGAGTCAATATCCCGGACGACGGCTACCTGCCCGGGCTCCGCAAGCTCTGCGACGAAGCGGGCATTCTGCTCGTGCTGGACGAGATCCAGACGGGCATGGGGCGCACCGGACGGCTCTGGGGCTACGAGCACTCGGGGATCGAGCCGGACGTCATGACGCTGGCCAAGGCGCTCGCCAACGGAGTGCCGATCGGGGCCACCCTGGCCACCGAGAGCGTGGCTTCCGCGTTCACCCCCGGCACCCACGGCTCCACCTTCGGCGGAAACCCCTTCGCCACCGCGGTCGGCCTGACCGTCTTCGCCACCTTGATGGAGGAGCGGCTGCCGGAGCGGGCGACGGCCACCGGCCGACTCCTGCGCGACCAGCTCGAGGCGGTGCGCGCCCGACACCCGAAAGCGGCCACCGCGGTGCGGGGCCGGGGGCTGCTGGTCGGCATGGACCTGGTCCCGCCGGTGGGCGACGTGATCACGGCCTGCCGCGAGCGCGGCCTGCTCGCGCTCAGCGCGGGGGACAATACTCTGCGGCTGGCGCCGCCGCTCATCACGGACGAGGCCTCCGTGCGCCGGGCGGTCGAGATCATCGACCAGGTCCTCGCCGGCATGGTGAAGTGAACCACTTCCTCTCCATCCGCGATCTCGCCCGGGAAGACCTCCCGCGTCTCTTCGCCCTCATCGCCGACCTCAAGGCCAAGCAGAAGGCCCGCGATCGGGTGACGCTGCTGCCGGGCCGCACCATGGCGCTGATCTTCGAGAAGCCGTCGCTCCGCACTCGGGTGACGTTCGAGGTGGGGATGGCGCAGCTGGGCGGCTCCGCGATATACCTGGCCGCCCAGGAGATCGGCATGGGGAAGCGGGAGCCGGTGCCGGACATCGCGCGCAACCTCTCGCGCCTCGTGGACGTGGTGGCGGCGCGGGTCTTCTCGCATCGGACCCTCGAGCAGCTCGCCGCTCACGCCTCCATCCCGGTGATCAACGGGTTGTCAGACCTCGAGCATCCGTGCCAGGCGGTGGCCGACTTCTTCACGCTGTGGGAGCGGGGAGTCGACCTCACCAAGCTGCGCCTGGCCTGGGTCGGGGACGGCAACAACGTCTGCAACTCGCTGCTGCTGCTGGCCTCCATGCTGGGCACCACCGTCGTGGCGGCGTGCCCGCCCGGCTTCGCGCCGGAGCCGACCGTGCTCGATGCCTGCCGGGAGCTCGGCGGCCGTGTGCACGTCTCCACCGATCCGCGCGAGGCGGTGGAGACCGCGGACGTCATCTACACCGACGTGTGGATCAGCATGGGGCAGGAGGCCGAGCGCGAGCGACGCCTCGAGGCTTTCCAGCGCTATCAGCTCAACGAGACCCTCCTCGGCTTCGCGTCCCCGAGGGCCCTGGTCATGCACTGTCTGCCGGCCCACCGCGGTGAGGAGATCACCGACGCGGTGCTGGACGGCCCGCGTAGCGTCATTCTGGATCAGGCCGAGAACCGCCTGCACGCGCAGAAGGCCATCATCGTGCAGCTACTGGGTGGGAGTTGAGCGTGACGAAGACGGTCAAGAAGGTCGTGCTCGCGTACTCGGGAGGGCTCGACACCTCCGTCATCCTCCGCTGGCTCATCGAGACCTACCGCTGCGAGGTCGTCGCCTACTGCGCCGACCTGGGGCAGGGCGAGGAGCTGATCCCGGTCAAGGAGAAGGCCCTCCGCACCGGCGCCACCGCGGTCCACATCGTGGACCTCCGGGAAGAATTCGTCCGCGACTTCGTCTTTCCGATGCTGCGGGCCAACGCGGTGTACGAGGGTGCGTATCTCATGGGCACCTCGATCGCGCGGCCTCTCATCGCCAAGGCGCAAGTGGAGATCGCGCGAGCGGAGACGGCGGACGCGGTGAGCCACGGGGCCACCGGCAAGGGCAACGACCAGGTCCGCTTCGAGCTGACCTACGCGGCGCTCGCGCCCGAGCTGACCGTGATCGCGCCGTGGCGGGAGTGGGAGCTGAACTCGCGCACCGCGCTGATGGAGTTCGCGAGCCGCCACGACATCCCGGTGCCGGTGACCGCGGATCGCCCGTACTCCACCGACCGCAACCTCTTCCACATCTCGTTCGAGGGCGGCATCCTCGAGGATCCCTGGAGCGAGCCCCCGCCCAAGATGTTCCTCCTCACCAACTCGCCGGAGTCGGCGCCCGACATCCCGGTCTACGTCGAGATCGACTATGAGGGGGGCAACCCGGTGGCGGTGGACGGCCGCCGGCTCTCGCCCGCGGCTCTGCTCGAGCGGGTCAACCGGCTCGGGGGCGAGCACGGCATCGGCCGGGTGGACCTGGTGGAGAACCGCTTCGTGGGCATGAAGTCGCGCGGGGTCTACGAGACGCCCGGGGGCACCATCCTGCACACCGCCCACCGCGCGATCGAGTCGATCACGCTCGATCGGGAGGTCCTGCACCTGCGGGACTCGCTCGTGCCGCGCTACGCCGAGATGATCTACTACGGGTTCTGGTTCAGCCCGGAGCGCGAGGCGGTGCAGGGTCTGGTGGATCAGGTGCAACGCGACGTGACCGGCACCGTGCGTCTCAAGCTCTACAAGGGCACCGTCACGGTGGCGGGCCGGAAGTCGCCACGCTCGCTGTACCGCACCGATTTCGTCACCTTCGAGGCGGACCAGGTCTACCGGCAGCGAGACGCCGAGGGCTTCATCAACCTCAATGCGCTCCGCCTCAAGATCCGCGCCCTCCGGGACCGCGCGCGGTAGATGGTCGTCCAGGTCATGCGGGTTTCCGTGGCGCTGAGCCCGGCCGAATTTCCCGAAACGCCGCTGTCCGGTCGCGCCGCCCTCGTGGTCGACGTGCTGCGGGCCACCACCGCGGCGGTGGCGGCGTGCGAGGCGGGTTGTCGTCGCCTCGTCCCGGCGCCGGACGCCGCGGCCGCCCTGGCCTTGCGCGACGGGCCCGACACCCTCCTGGCCGGCGAGCAGGGCGGTGAGGCCATCGCCGGCTTTCACCTCGGCAACTCGCCGGCCGAGTTCACGCGGGCGCGCGTGGCCGGGCGCACCGTTGTGCTGACCACCACCAACGGCACCGCCGCGATGCTGGCCGCAGCGGGGGCGGCGGCGGTCGGCCTCGCCGCGCTCACCAACGTGACCGCGGCCGCTCGGTGGGCGCTCCTCCAGGGCCGCGACGTCTCCATCCTGTGTGCCGGAGACAACGGCGCCTTTTCCCTGGAAGACGCGGTCTGCGCGGGGATGCTGGTGGCCCGCCTGGCCGACGGCGCGCCCGGCGCGGCTCTCTCCGAGGGGGCGATGGCGGCGCTCGGCCTCGGCCGCTACTACGCCACCCGTCTGGGACGGATCGGGGAGGACTCGCCCTGGGCCCGCAAGCTACGGCGTCTCGGCCGCGCGGCCGACGTGGCCGCCTGCCTGCGGGCGGACGTGAGCCTCGTGGTGCCCGCGCTCTCGGCGGGCGGGTTCGTCGCTCACCGACCCGACGCGACCGAGGTCTCGGCGGTAGTGCCGGCCCGGCCCGGCGCCCGCGGCGCGGAGTCGGACGCGTGAATCTTCCGATCGCCCTGACCCTGTTCCGCATCGTGCTGGTCCCGCCCATCATGGTGTTCCTCATCTCCTCCTCGCGGGTGAGCGTGCTGATCGCCGCGGTCATCTTCATGGCCGCCTCGTTCACGGACTGGCTCGACGGCCGGATGGCGCGGCGATGGAATCAAGTCACGAAGCTGGGCACGATCCTGGATCCGGTGGCGGACAAGCTGCTGGTCGCGGCCGCCCTGGTCTCGCTCGTTCACGTCGACATGATCGCGGCCTGGATGGCGGTCGTGATCATCGGCCGCGAGCTGGCCGTGACCGGATTGCGGGGCGTGTCGCTCTCGATGGGCACGGTGGTGCCCGCCTCCTCACTGGGCAAGGCCAAGACCGTCTCCCAGTACGTGGCGGTCACCCTACTGATCCTGGAGAAAGGGGTCTCCCCGGATCTGGCCGTCTTCCATCTGATGTCGAGGGCGGCGCTCTGGATCGCGCTCGCGCTCACCGCGATCTCGGGCGCCGACTACTTCTACCGCTTCTTCCTGCACACCAACCCGAAGGACCTCGTCCGGGGCCGCGAGCGGTGGCCCTGACCGGCCTCGGCCTCCTCGCTGCCTATCTGATCGGCGCGATCCCGGTCGGATTCCTGGTGGCGCGCGCCGCCGGGGGAACGGACATCCGCCGGTCCGGCAGCGGCAATATCGGGGCCACCAACGTACTGCGGACCCTGGGCAAGGGGCCGGCGATCCTCACCCTGCTCGGTGACATCGTCAAGGGCTACCTGGCGGTGAGCGCGGCGGGGGCCATCGGAACGGAGCCCTGGGCCGCCGCGGGCGGAGCGGTGGCGGCCGTCGTGGGCAACTGCTGGCCCGTGTTCCTGGCCTTCCGGGGTGGGAAGGGCGTGGCCACCGGGCTCGGCGCCTTCCTGGCGCTGATCCCGTGGGCGGTCGCGCCGACGGCCGTGCTGTGGCTCGCGGTCACCGCCCTCACGCGGTACGTCTCCCTGGCGTCGATCGTGGCCTGCCTCAGCCTGCCGGTGGGCGCGGCGCTACTCGGATATTCGCGCCACGCGGTGATCGCCGCGGCAGTCGCGGCCGCGATCATCCTGTGGCGGCATCGGGAGAACCTCGTGCGGCTGGCCGGCGGCACCGAGCGGCGCCTCGGCGAGCGGGCCCGCACCGCGTGAGCGGCGGGGCGGGCGGACGCGACGCGCGGGGCGCCCCGGTGGCGGTGCTCGGGGCCGGCAGCTGGGGCACCGCGCTGGCGATGCACCTGGGGCGCACCGGCGTGCCGGTGAGGATGTGGGCGCGCGATCCCGGGCTGGCCGTGTCCATCCGCACCGCGCGAGAGAACTCACGCTATCTCCCTGGGCTCTCCTTGCCGGACGGAGTGGCGGTGAGCGGTGACGCGGGGGAGGTCCTGGCCGACTGCGGCACCGTGCTGGTCGCGGTGCCGTCGCACTTCGTCGAGGCGGTGCTCGAGTCCGTGGGGTCTTGCGTCCCGCCCGGCACGGTGCTCGTGTCCGCCACGAAAGGTCTCGAGCCCCGGCAGGGGCTGCGCATGTCCGAGCTGCTGGCCCGCCGGCTGTCCGGCCGGCCGGTCGCGGTGCTGTCCGGCCCCTCGTTCGCCCGCGAAGTCGCCCGGGCCCGGCCCACCGCGCTGGTGGTGGCCTGCGCGGATAGCGCGGTCGCGGTGGATCTCCAGCGACGGCTCGCGGGGCCCGCCCTCCGGCTCTACACGAACCGCGACGTGGTGGGCGTGGAGCTGGGCGGCGCGCTCAAGAACGTGATGGCGATCGCCGCCGGGCTGCTGGACGGTCTCGCCTTGGGCGAAAACGCGCGCGCGGCGCTGATCACCCGCGGCCTGGCCGAGATCGTTCGCCTGGGCGTGGCCGTCGGCGCGCAGCCGGCGACCTTCTCGGGACTGGCCGGCCTCGGCGATCTGGTGCTGACCTGCACCGGCTTCCAGAGCCGCAACCATGCGCTCGGGCGTGAGATCGCCCGAGGCCGGGCCCTCGGCCAGGTCGAGGCGGCAACCCCGATGGTGGCCGAAGGCGTGCGGACCGTGTCTTCGGCGCTGCGGATGGCGCGAGAGGCAGGCGTGGCCATGCCGATCTGCGAGGAGGTGGCGGCCGTGCTCTTCGACGGCAAGCCGGTGGCGGAAGCGCTCGCCGCGCTGCTGGCCCGCGAGCCTCGGCCCGAAGAGGAGCGGGTCCCCCATCCCTGAGCTGCGCCGCGATCCGGTCGTGGGCCGCTGGGTGATCATCTCCACCGAGCGGGCCCGGCGGCCGTCCGACTTTCCGCCGGCGCCGCGGCGCCGCAAGGGCGGGCCCTGCGTGTTCTGCGGTGGCCAGGAGCACCGCACGCCCGACGAGGTCTGGGCGCTGCGCCCTGGGCGAGGCGAGCCCAACAGCCCCGGCTGGCTGCTGCGCGTCGTGCCCAACAAGTTCCCCGCGCTCCGGATCGAGGGCGAGTTGGAGCCGGCCGGGGAGGGCCTCTACGATCGCATGAACGGGGTGGGCGCCCACGAGGTGGTGATCGAATCCCCCGACCACGAGGCGGTCATCGAGCAGCTCACCGTCGCGCACCTCGGGGAAGTCTTCCGGGCCTACCGCGACCGGATCGTGGACCTGGCCAAGGATCCGCGTCTCGAATACGTCATGGTGTTCAAGAATCACGGCGATCCGGCCGGCGCCTCCCTCGAGCACACCCACTCCCAGCTCATCGCCACGCCGGTGGTGCCCATGATGGTGGAGGAGGAGCTGGCGGGCGCGCTCCAGCACCTGCGCATCAAGAAGCGCTGCATCTGGTGCGACATCGTGCGGCAGGAGCGGCAGGGTGGGGGACGGATCATCCTCGACCACGACGGGTTCGTCGCGCTCGCCCCCTTCGCGCCGCGCTTCCCCTTCGAGACCTGGATCCTGCCCGCGGAGCACCGGTCACGCTACGAGGAAACGCCCGCCGGGGAATTCGCGGGGCTGGCCGGGGTGGTGCGGCACGTGCTCGGCCGGATGCGCGAATTCCTCGATGACCCGCCTTACAACTTCATGCTCCACAGTGCGCCGCTCCGAGCGAAGGCCCTCGACCATTTCCACTGGCACCTGGAGATCATCCCGAAGCTCACGCGGGTGGCCGGCTTCGAGTGGGGGACGGGGTTCTTCATCAACCCGACCCCCCCGGAGGAGGCGGCGAAATATCTGCGCGGCGAGACCCCGGGATCGGCCCTAAGTTGACACCACCTAAGGCGTTTGTTACACTCCGTCGCGGTTCTGTGACACGGGGTTTTGCGGGAATAGCTCAGTGGTAGAGCACAACCTTGCCAAGGTTGGGGTCGCGGGTTCGAATCCCGTTTCCCGCTCCATATATGTGACAAGTGCGAGGGCGGCGTAGCCAAGTGGCTAAGGCGGAGGTCTGCAAAACCTCTATTCAGCGGTTCGAATCCGCTCGCCGCCTCCAATACGCGGGGGCGGTCCAGCGGTCGGGTGGGCCGGGGTGGCGGAACTGGGAGACGCAGCGGACTTAAAATCCGCTGGTCCGTAAGGGCCGTGGGGGTTCGATTCCCTCCCTCGGCACCAGAGCTGAAACGAACCCAATCTGGGGAGGGATACAAGGTGGAGACCTTGAAGGTAGTCCGCAAGACCTTCACGATGTTGAGCGAAAAACGGACACAGGTCCTGGACATCACCAAGCAGATCCGGGACATCGTGCTGGGCGCCGACGTCAAGGAGGGAATCATTCTGGTCAACTCCCTCCACACCACCTGCGCCCTGTTCGTCAACGAGTTCCAGGGAGCTCTCGTCGAAGATCTCAAGACCATGATGGAGCGCCTAGTCGTCGACGGGGCCGGCTTCAAGCACGACGATCCGCGATTCTCCGACTGCGAGCGCGGCAATGCCTCGTCTCACCTGCGAGCGGCGCTGCTCGGCCGGAGCGTGGCGGTGGGGATCAGCGGCGGTGAGCTCTCGCTCGGACGCTTCCAGTCCATTCTCTTCGCCGAGCTGGACGGCCCCCGACCTCGAAGCATCGACATCCAGATCATGGGGGTCGGGCCGACCCCGGGGAGCTAAGGGGGACGGCTCGACCGCGCGCCCGAATTACGCTCTAAATCTGCAGGCTCCATCTTATGCGGGGGCCCAGAAATGGCCCCCGCACTCCCCCAGGCCGCGGACACTCGTTTCAAGCTCTGCGTGGCGTTCTGGATGGCCCGCCGGTTTGGCTTCTTCCCTACGTGGTAGACTGAGGCGCCATATGTCCTGGAAACTCAAGAAGAAGGCGCAGGCGCTCGTCTCCTCGGAGGAGGGCGTGGTGCGCAAGGAGTGGGGTGGGCGGGTCTCGATCGCGCTCGTGTACCCGAACACGTACGCGGTCGGCATGTCCAACCTCGGCTTCCAGACCATCTACGACCATCTCAACGCCTTGCCGCACGTGGTCTGCGAGCGGGTCTTCTTTCCGGACTTCGAGGATCTGGACGAGCACGGCCGCACCGGGACGCCGCCCTTCTCACTCGAGTCCCAGCGCCCGCTGACCGACTTCGACCTGATCGGCTTCTCGGTCACCTACGAGGGCGACTATATCAACACCGTTCGACTCCTCCGCATGGCCGGCATCCCGGTCCGCGCCGCGGAGCGGGGCTCCAACGACCCGGTGGTGATGATGGGCGGCGTGTGCGCCTTCTCCAACCCCGAGCCGGTGGCCGCCTTCATGGACTTCGTGGTGGTCGGTGAAGGCGAAGAGGTGGTGAGCGAGATCGTGGAGGCCTGGATCGGGAGCGATCCCGCCGCCGACGGGGCACGCCGGCGGAGCTTCATCGACCGGCTCAAGCCGCTCGCGGGCATCTACGTCCCCGACGCCTACCGGGTCGACTATGGTCCCGGCGATCTGATCGCGGAGGTCGCTCCGCTCGCGCCGGACGTGCCGCGCGTGGTCATGAAACGTCGCCTGACCGACGTCAACCGGTTCGAGACGCGCTCGGTCCTCAAGACGCCCAAGGCCGAGTACGGCCACATGGAGCTGCTGGAGGTGGGGAAGGGTTGCGGCCGCGGCTGCCGGTTCTGTCTCGAAGGCCAGGTGTACCGTCCGGTGCGGCACCGGAGCCTCGAGTCGCTCCGCGAATCGGTGGCCCGCATCGCGAAGGAGTCCAAGCGGGTGGGCCTGGTGGGCGCCTGCGTCTCGGACTATCCGTGGATCGGCGACCTCATGCAAATGCTGGAGGAGCACGGGGTCGAGGTATCGATCTCCTCGCTCCGGGCCGACAGCCTGACCGAGGACCTCGTCGCCTCGCTTCAGCGCGGAGGCCATCGCACCCTGACCATGGCCCCCGAGGCCGGCACGGAGCGGCTGCGCGGGGTGATCCGCAAGGCCATCACGGACGAGCAGCTCTACGAGGCGTGCGACCTGCTCCGCCGCTACGGGATCCCGAATCTCAAGTGCTATTTCATGATCGGCCTGCCCACCGAGACCCGGGAGGACGTGGAGGCCATTCCGGACCTCGCGGCGAGGCTGCTCGAGCGCTTGCAGGTGCTGGGGCCGGACGGCCACCCGTTCGGCAAGCTGACGCTGTCGGTGTCCTCGTTCGTCCCGAAGCCCTGGACGCCTTTTCAGTGGGCCCCCTTCGACGACCCGCGCGCGCTGGAGGACAAGCTCGACATCATCAAGCGCGCGGCGCGGCGCCTCGACACGATCCGGGTCGTGCACGAGAACCCGCGCGAGGCCGCGCTCCAGGCGCTGCTGGCGCGAGGCGACCGGCGCGTGGCAGACTTCATCGATCTGGCCGCGCGCCTTGACGGCGACTGGCGCCGCGCGCTCCGGGAATGGGACGGCGACGCCACCTTCTTCACCCGGCGCTCCCGCGGGGCCGCCGAGATCTTTCCGTGGGACCACTTCGACGTGGGCGTCAAGAAAGCCGGGCTCCTGCGGGAGTGGGAGCGCGCGCGTGAGTCCGCCGCCCCGGCGGCGGCCGCGGTATAGGCGGGACGTCCGTCCATGGCCTCTGTGAGAGTCGCCAAGGCTTCCGAGGTCCCGCCCGGCGAGGGCCGCGTCGTGCAGGCGGGCGCGAAGAGCCTCGCGCTCTTCAACGTGGACGGCGCCTACCACGTCATCGACAACACCTGTCCCCACCGCGGCGGGCCGTTGGGCGACGGGGATCTCGAGGGGCGGGTGGCGATCTGCCCGTGGCATGGCTGGCGCTGGGACGTCACCACCGGCGCCAACACCAACAACCCCGCGGTCAAGATCCCGTGCTTCCCGACCTCAGTGGTGGACGGTGACGTGTACGTGGAGCTGCCGTGATTCACGACCGCTTCGCGCGCCCGCTCCGCAACCTCCGCCTCTCCGTAACGGATCGCTGCAACCTGCGCTGCCAGTACTGCATGCCCGAGGAGGAGTACGTGTGGCTTCCCCGGGACGACATGCTGAGCTTCGAGGAGATGGCCCACCTCGTGGACATCTTCGCCGATCTGGGAGTCGACAAGGTGCGGCTCACCGGTGGCGAGCCGCTGCTGCGGCGGGACCTGGACCGGCTCGTCCGGCTCCTGTCCGGGAACCCGCGCCTTCGCGACCTGGCCATGACCACCAACGGCGTGCTGCTCGGAGAGCAGGCGGCGGCGCTTCGCGCCGCCGGCCTGCATCGGGTCACGGTGAGCCTCGACACGCTCCGCGAGGAGCGCTTCCGGGTGCTCACCCGCCGTGACACCCACGCCCGGGTGCTCGAGGGCATCGAGGCGGTGAGGCGGACGGGGTGGCCCGGTCTCAAGCTCGACACCGTGGTCATGCGTGGCGTCAACGACGACGAGCTGGCGGACCTGATCGAGTACGCGGGCCGCGTCGCCGCCGAGGTGCGCTTCATCGAGTACATGGACGTGGGCGGGGCCACCCACTGGAGCATAGAGCGCGTGGTGCCGCGGAGCGAGATGCTGGCCCGGCTCACCACGCGCTACGGGCCGATCGCGCCCATCCTGGAGGAGAGCTCCGCGCCCGCCGATCGCTTCCGGCTGCCGGACGGGCGCGTGTTCGGCATCATCTCCTCGACGACCGAGCCCTTCTGCAAGGCCTGCGATCGCAGCCGGCTCACCGCCGATGGCCTCTGGTATCTCTGTCTCTACGCGACCCGCGGGGTCGACCTGCGCCGGGCCCTTCGCGCAGGCGGCTCGCGCGAGGAGCTGCTCGCGTTGATCCGGGCCACCTGGCAGGGGCGTCGCGATCGCGGCGCCGAGGAGCGCCTGGCGATGCCCGAGCGGCGCCCGCTGGTGCAGATCGGCGAGCTCAAGCGCGATCCGCACCTCGAGATGCATACCCGAGGAGGATAGGTGGTGGACGGCTCGGGCGTGGACGTGAGGGAGAGGGGCGCCAACCAGCAAGCCTCCGACCGTCGCCTCTTCATGCAGCTCCAGGTATGGAGCGGCTGCGCCGACAGCAAGCCGCTGGTGGCGACGGTGGAGCGCAGCCGGATCGAGGGCGTCCTCTACCACGACCTCAACGACCCCGCCGGGGTGGCGCTCCTCGCGCTTCACGAGGATCCGGCCTTCTTCGCGACCGGGCTCCGCGAGCTGCTCCACGGCGAGCCCTTCGCCTCCCTTCGCCACCGGCCCGATCTGACCATGCTCGGCCGGACCTATGCCTCGGGGTTCGAGGCCGACCTCGATGACTGGCTGCTCGGCCGTCCGCGGCGCACCGTGCTGAACCCGGCCTGGCCCTGGGGCATCTGGTATCCGCTGCGCCGGGCCGGCGCATTCGCCCGCCTCTCTCCCCAGGAGCAGGGCGCGATCCTGAAGGAGCACGGCACGCAGGGCCGCGCCTACGGCGACGCGGACCTGGCCCACGACGTGCGGCTCGCCTGCCACGGGCTCGATACGAACGACAACGACTTCGTGATCGGGCTCATCGGGCGGGAGCTACACCCGCTCTCTCATCTGGTGCAGGCGATGCGCCGCACCGCGCAGACCTCCCAGTATCTCCAGAGCCTGGGGCCGTTCTTCGTGGGCCACGTGCTCTGGCAGAGTCCGGCCCGGTGATGCCCCGGACGGGCCGCCCGCGGCGGATCGGACGAGCGCGCCTGGGCTTGGCCGCGCTGCAGTTGATCGCCGCGGCCGCCGCGGCGGGCTGCGCCTCGCTGCCGCCCGCGCGGGCGGTCACCGACATGAACATGGTCGCGGGGCGCTGGCGCGGCCAGATCGCCTTCAGTCGGAGTCCCTACGAGCTCTTCTATCTCACGATCAACCCGGAAGGCACCCTGGTGGCCGCCTGGGACGCGGTGACCCGATACGGGAAGGTCACCCTCGAAGGCGGGCGCGCGCGCTTCAGCATCTTCATCTGGAGCGGCAGCCTCGACTACCTCGAGGGCGGTAGCGAGCGCGTCATCCTCCTGAAGGAGGACTTCGGGCACTGGGACGCGATCGTCAGGCCGCTCAGCTAGGACGGCCCGCGGACTGCCACGCGGCCAGGTTGGCTTCGATCTGCCGCGCGTGATTCTCGAGATGATCGGCGTAGATGCGCAGCCAGTCGAGCGCGGTATAGCGCCCCGACTCGGTGTGACGTCCCTCCCGGGCCCAGGCCGCTTCGGGCAGCCGTCGGATCAGCGCGGTGGTGTGAGCTCGCACCGCGCGCACCGTCGCGAGCGCCGGCTCGAGCGGGTGACCGTGGTAGTCGAGCGCGGTCGCCCACCCGGCCTCGTCGTAGCCCAGCACGACCGGCTCCGCCTCGCATACCACGTACCGGATGCGGGCGGCGGCGTTGAGCTCGGAGTCCGCGCAATGGCAGATCACCTCATGCGCGGACCACTCCCGCGGCCCCGGCCGCCACTGGAGCGCTTCCGCGGGCGCCTTGGCCAGCGCGCTCTCGAGGCGCGCCGGGCCGTCGGCGTACTGCTGAATCAGACGCTCTCGCTCAGACCGCGTGAGGCTCATCGTTGATCCTCTCCGTGAAGGGGAGCTCCATCCGCCGCCGGCTCACGCTCGCGGTGGTCGTGCTCGGCCTGCTCACTCCCGCGGTCCACGCGCAGTCCGAGCGGGCGCCGGGGCGCCTCGACCCGGCCGGACTCAAGGCTCTGCTGGCCACCCTCGGATACCAGCCCCGCGAGTCGCGCAACGAGTCGGGCGTTGAGCTCGAGATCACGGTGCGCCCTCCGGACGGCCGCGCCATCACCACGCGCGTGGCCCTCTCCCGGGACGGGAGCCTGGTCTGGCTCGTGGCCTGGCTCAAGAAGGTGCCGCCGAGCCGGACGATCAGCGGCAACGCGATCCTCGGCATGTTGCTGGAGAACGACGCCATCGGGCCCGCCCACTTCTCCTACAACGAGAGCCGGCGCTGGTTCTTCCTGAACAAGCCCATCGTCAACCAGGATCTGACCGCCGACCGGCTGCGAGCCGAGCTCGCGGGACTCGGTGCCACGGTCGCGCGGACCGAAAACCTCTGGGACCCCGACCACTGGCGCTAAGCAATCGAAGGGGGCCCCTTCTGAAGTCTAGAAAAGGGGGCCCCTCCGGCCTCCCCCCGGAACGGGTTGCGCCGGCGGAGCCGGCGCTCGAACGGAGCCTACTCTGACGCTCCCGCAGGACTTCGCGGCCTCAGGCCAGCGGGGCGGGGAGGTCGGAGCGCCCCATGAGATAGCGGTCGACCGCGCGCGCGGCGCTCCGGCCCTCCGCGATGGCCCACACGATCAGCGATTGCCCGCGCTGCATGTCGCCCGCGGTGAAGACGCCGGGCACGCTCGTCATCCAGTTCTCGTCCCGGCGCACGTTACCGCGCTCGGTCAGCGCGACGCCCAGCTGCTGCAGCAGGCCCGGGCGCTCCGGTCCCACGAAGCCCATCGCGAACAGCACGAGCTCGCAGGGCAGGATGAAGCCGGAATCGGGGATCTCCCGGAAGATCAGGCGGCCCCCTTCCCGGACCGGCTCGACCCGGGCGACCTCGAGGGCCTTCACCCGGCCCCGCTCGTCCCCGACGAAGCGGACGGTCGAGACGGAGTAGAGACGCTCGCCGCCCTCCGCGTGCGCCGAGGAGACCCGATAGATGTTGGGCCACTGCGGCCACGGGTTATCGGCGGCCCGCTCGTCCGGCGGCCGCGGCAGGATCTCGAGCTGGTGCACCGCGAGTGCCCCTTGCCGATGCACCGTGCCCAGGCAGTCGGCCCCGGTGTCGCCCCCGCCGATGATGACCACCCGCTTGCCCTGAGCGCTGATGAAGGCCTCGTCAGGGACCGCATCCCCCTCGCAGCGGCGGTTCTGCAGGGTGAGGTAGTCCATCGCGAAGTGGATGCCGCCCAGCTCCCGCCCGGGGATCGGCAGGTCGCGGGGCGCGCAGGCGCCGCCGCAGAGCACGAGGGCGTCGAAGTCGCGCCGGAGCGCCTCCACCGGCTCATCCACACCCACGTGGGCGTTGACCACGAAACGCACGCCCTCGGCCTCCATCTGGGCGAGTCGGCGGTCCAGCACCCGCTTCTCCATCTTGAATTCGGGGATGCCGTAGCGGAGCAGCCCGCCGATCCGGTCCGCCCGCTCGAAAACGGTCACCTCGTGCCCGGCCCGGGCGAGCTGCTGGGCGACCGCCAGACCGGCCGGTCCGGAGCCCACGACCGCCACCCTCTTGCCGGTACGGACCACGGGCGGCTCGGGGAGGACCCAGCCCTCCGCGAAGGCGCGGTCGATGATCGAGAGCTCGATCCCCTTGATGGTGACCGGGTCGTCGTTGATGCCGAGCACGCACGAGCCCTCGCAGGGCGCCGGACAGAGCGTGCCGGTGAATTCCGGGAAGTTGTTGGTGGCGTGCAGGCGATCGATGGCGTCGCGCCACTTGTCGCGGTAGACGAGGTCGTTCCAGTCCGGGATCAGATTGCCGAGCGGGCAGCCCTGGTGGCAGAAGGGGATCCCGCAGTCCATGCAGCGCGCGCCTTGCTTGCGCAGGGTGTCCCCGGGCCATGGCAGCATGACCTGCTTCCAGTCGCTCGTCCGCTCCACGACGGGCCGGTACGGCTGCTTGTCCCGCTTGAACTCGATGAACCCCGTGACCTTGCCCATCGCTTCTCTGGTCCGCTCCTAGCCTGGCCCCGCCTCGTTCGAGCGCCGGCTTGGCCGGCGCAATCTGTGTTTCGGGGGGAGGCATCGGAAGGGGGGCGGAGCCCCCCTCCGAGTCAATTGTGCGCGCTGGCCATGACCGCGTCGTCGACCGACGTGCCGGTCTCCTGCGCCTTCTTGATCGCGGCCATCACCCGCTTGTAGTCCTGCGGGATCACCTTGACGAACTTCTGCTGGCTGCGTTCCCAGTCCACCAGCAGGCGGGCCGCCACCGGGCTCTGCGTGTAGCGGATATGGCGCGCGAGCAGGTCCTTGACCAGCTCCACGTCGTCGGTATCCACGAGCGCCTCGAGGTCGACCATGCCGAGGTTGCAGCGACGCTTGAAGTCGCCCGCTTCATCCAGGACGAACGCGAGGCCGCCCGACATCCCGGCCGCGAAGTTCCGGCCGGTCCCGCCGATGACCACCACGCGGCCGCCGGTCATGTACTCGCAGCCGTGGTCGCCCACGCCCTCGACCACCGTGAGGGCCCCGCTGTTGCGGACCGCGAAGCGCTCGCCCGCCACCCCACGGAAGTAGGCCTCGCCCGAGGTGGCACCGTACAGCACGACGTTGCCGACCAGGATGTTCTCCTCCGCCACGAAGGTGGCCTCGCGGGGCGGGTAGACGATGAGCTTGCCCCCCGAGAGGCCCTTGCCGATGTAATCGTTGGCGTCGCCGTCGAGGGTGAGAGAAACCCCGCGGGGCAGGAACGCGCCGAAGCTCTGCCCCGCCGACCCCGAGAAGTGGATGCGGATGGTGTCGTCGGGTAGCCCGTCGGCGCCGTAGCGCGCGGTGATCTCCGAGCCGAGGATGGTACCGACGGTGCGGTTGACGTTCTGGATGGGCAGCCGGATGTCCACCGGCTCCCGCCGTTCCAGGGCGGCCCCGCACATCGGCAGCAGCGTGGTCATGTCGAGCGACCGATCGAGGCCGTGGTCCTGCTCGACGACCCGACGAATCGCCACTTCGGGGCCCACCTGGGGCCGGTGAAGGATGGCGGAGAAGTCGAGCCCTCGCGCCTTCCAGTGGTCCAGCGCCGGGGCCACGTCGAGCCGGTCGATGCGGCCGATCATCTCCTCCATGGTGCGGAAGCCGAGGCGGGCCATGTACTCGCGCACCTCCTCCGCGATGTAGCGGAAGAAATTCTCGACGAACTCGGGCCGGCCGTCGAACTTCTCCCGCAGCCGCGGGTCCTGCGTGGCGATCCCGACCGGGCAGGTGTTGAGATGGCAGACCCGCATCATGATGCAGCCCATGACCACGAGGGGCGCGGTGGAGAAGCCGAACTCCTCGGCCCCCATCAGGGCGCCGATCACCACGTCGCGGCCCGTCTTCATCTGCCCGTCCACCTGCACGATGATCCGGTCGCGGAGCTTGTTCATCACCAGCACCTGCTGCGTCTCCGCGAGCCCCAGCTCCCACGGGGTGCCCCCGTGCTTGATCGACGTGAGCGGCGCGGCGCCGGTGCCCCCGTCGTGCCCGGAGATCAGCACCACGTCCGAGTGGGCCTTGGCGACTCCGGCCGCCACCGTGCCCACCCCCACCTCGGACACCAGCTTGACGCTGATGCGCGCCTTCGGGTTGCCGTTCTTCAGATCGTGGATGAGCTGGGCCAGATCCTCGATCGAGTAGATGTCGTGGTGGGGAGGCGGGGAGATGAGCCCCACCCCCGGCGTGGAGTTCCGGACCTTCGCGATCCACGGGTAGACCTTGTGCCCGGGCAGCTGACCGCCTTCTCCCGGCTTGGCGCCCTGGGCCATCTTGATCTGCAGGTCTTCCGCGTTGACCAGGTACTCGCTCGTCACCCCGAAGCGGCCGGAGGCGATCTGCTTGATGGCGCTGCGGCGCGAGTCGCCGTTCGGCTCGCGCCGGTAGCGCGCGGAGTCCTCGCCGCCCTCGCCGGTGTTGGACTTGCCGCCCATGCGGTTCATGGCGATGGCGAGGGTCTGGTGGGCCTCGAGGCTGATGGAGCCGTAGGACATGGCCCCGGTGGCGAAGCGCGCGAGGACCGCCTCCACCGGCTCGACCTCTTCCAGTGGGATCGGCGCGGGCGCCTCGCGCAGCTCGAACAGGCCCCGGAGGGTGGCGTGGTTGCGGCTCTGGTTGTCGACGAGCGCGGTGTATTCCTTGAAGACCTTGTACTGCCCGCTGCGCGTCGCGTGCTGGAGCCGGAACACGGTCTCCGGATTGAACAGGTGATACTCGCCGTCGCGCCGCCACTGGTACTCGCCGCCCCAGGCCAGCTCCCGGGCGCCCACCGGGCGCTCCGGATAGGCGCGGTGATGGCGAGCCAGCGCCTCGAGCGCGATGACGTCGAGGCCGACGCCGCCGATGCGGGACGCGGTCCAGGTGAAGTAGCGGTCGATCAGCGGCTTGCCGAGCCCGATCGCCTCGAAGATCTGGGCCCCGCGGTAGGAGTGGATCGTGGAGATCCCCATCTTGGAGATCACCTTGAGCACGCCCTTGTTCAGCGCCTTGATGTAGTTCTTGATCGCGGTCTTGTGGTCCAGCCCGGGCAGCAGGCCCTGGCGGATCATGTCGTCGAGGCTCTCGAAGGCGAGATAGGGATTGATGGCGCCCGCCCCGTAGCCCAGCAGCAGGGCCATGTGGTGGACCTCCCGCGCCTCGCCCGTCTCGATGACGAAGCCCACCCGGCAGCGCGTCCCCTCGCGGATCAGATGGTGATGGACGCCGGCGGTGGCGAGCAGCGCCGGGATCGGCGCGTGGGTCGCGTCCACTCCGCGATCGGAAAGGATCAGGAACGTGCAGCCGTCCGCCACCGCGCGGCTCACCTGCCGGCACAGCTCGTCCATCGCGCGCTCGAGGCCGAGGCCGCCCTCGGCGACCGGGAAGAGCATCGACACGGTGGTGGCCTTGAAGCCGGACAGGTCCACGTGCCGGATCCGCGCCAGCTCCTCGTTGTGCAGGATCGGCGTCTTGAGCTGGATCTGGCGGCACGCCTCGGGCACGGGCTCGAGCAGGTTGCCTTCGGGGCCGATGCTGGTCGCGATCTGGGTGACCAGTTCCTCGCGGATGCCGTCGAGCGGCGGGTTGGTCACCTGGGCGAAGAGCTGCTTGAAGTAGTCGTAGAGCAGGCGCGGGCGATCCGAGAGCACCGCGAGCGAGGTGTCGGTGCCCATGGAGCCCACCGGCTCCTCGCCGCCGGCGGCCATGGGCCCCAGCAGCAGGCGCAGGTCCTCGTGGGTGTAGCCGAAGGCCTGCTGCCGCTCCAGCACCGTCTCGTGGTCCGGCGGAGGCACGCTGGGCGGCTCGGGCAGGCGCTCGATGGGCGTGAGATAGGCCTTGAGCCATTCGCCGTAGGGATACTGGGTGGCGTAGGTGTGCTTGAGCTCCGCGTCGTCGATGATGCGGCCCTTGGCCGTGTCGACCAGGAAGATCCGGCCGGGATGGAGGCGCTCCTTCAGGAGCACCCGCTCGGGCGGGATGTCCAGGACGCCGACCTCGGAGGCCATCACCACCATCCCGTCCTTGGTGACGTAATAGCGCGAGGGGCGAAGGCCGTTGCGGTCCAGCACCGCCCCGATCACGGTGCCGTCCGTGAACGCGATGGACGCCGGCCCGTCCCACGGCTCCATCAGGCAGCCGTGGTACTCGTAGAAGGCCTTCCGCTCCTCGCTCATGGATTCGTGCCCGCTCCAGGCCTCCGGGATCATCATGAGCACGGCCAGGGGCAGGGGCCGACCCGCCATCACCAGGAACTCGAGGACGTTGTCGAAGACCGCCGAGTCGCTGCCGCCTTCCACCACGATCGGCACGATCTTCTTGAGGTCGTCCCCCAGCAGCGCCGAGTGGCAGAGCGATTCGCGCGCGCGCATCCAGTTGATGTTGCCCCGCAGCGTGTTGATCTCGCCGTTGTGGGCGATGTAGCGATACGGGTGAGCGAGCGGCCACGACGGGAAGGTGTTGGTGGAGAAGCGCTGGTGCACGAGCGCGAGCGCCGACTCCACCAGCGGGTCGGTGACGTCCGGGAACATGCCCTCGATCTGGTCGGCCGAGAGCATGCCCTTGTAGATGAGGGTGTTGGCGGAGAGGCTCGGAACGTAGAAGTACTTCCGTTCCCGGAGCGCGCTGTTCTCCACCGTGTGCTCGGCCCGCTTGCGGATGACGTAGAGCTTGCGCTCGAAGGCGGCCCGGTCGGGCACGCCGGCGCCGCGCGCGACGAAGACCTGCTCGAACGTGGGCTCCACCGAGCGCGCGGAGGGGCCGACCGGCGAGGAGTCGGTCGGAACCGGACGCCAGCCGAGCGGGACCTGCCCCTCCTCGACCGCGATGCGCTCGAGGATGGCCCGGCACGCGGCCCGGTCATCCGCGCCACGCGGCAAGAAGACGAGCCCGGCCCCGTAGTGACCGGCGGCGGGAAGGGTGATGCCGAGCCCCGCGCACTCGCGCGCGAGGAAGGCGTGCGGCATCTGGATGAGAATGCCCGCCCCGTCGCCGGTGTTCACCTCGCAGCCGCACGCCCCGCGGTGCAGGAGGTTCTTCAGGACCGTGAGGGCCTGGCCGACGATCGCGTGGGACTTGCGGCCCTGGATGTCCACCACGAAGCCGACGCCACAGGCGTCGTGCTCGTGGGCCGGGTCGTACAGGCCCTGCGCCGGGGGGAGCCCCGGGGTCGTCGCTGACGCGAACTCTGGCATCGCCCTCTCCACCCCGGCGCGCGCCGGGGCCCGGTTCGTGAACGCGGCAGCCACCGCGCCGCCGCACTTGCCCCGTGAGCCTACACGGAACAAAACCATTAGCCAAGCACAAAGTAAAAAATCACCGCATTAGATTTTCTAATAGTGGTAGGGTGAGGCCCGTGAACCTCGAGACCCTCAAGCTCTACTGCGACGTAGTCCGCCTCCGCAGCTTCTCCCGCGGCGCCGCCGCCAACGCGGTCTCCCAGTCGGCGGCGAGCCAGGCGATCCAGCAGCTCGAGGCCGAGCTGGACGCCGCCCTCCTCGATCGCTCGCGCCGCCCGCTCCTCGCCACCGAACAAGGGCGGGCGTTCTACGAGGCGTGCCGGGCCCTGCTCCAGGGATTCGAGAAGGCGCGGGCGGACCTCGCGGCGGCGCGCGAGCGCGTGGAAGGCACGGTGCGGGTGGCCGCGATCTATTCGGTGGGCCTGCACGACATGAGCCGCCACATGCAGCCCTTCATGTCGGCCTACCCGCAAGCGCGCGTGCTGCTCGAGTGCCTGCACCCCCACAAGGTGGTCGACGCGGTGCTCAACGACGAAGCCGACGTCGGCATCCTCTCCTATCCGGCCGCGACCCGCGCCCTCACGGTGCTTCCGCTCCGGATGGAGCCCATGGTCCTGGTAGCCCATCCGGCCCACCGGCTCGCCCGCCGGCGCTCGGTCGCCCCCGCCGAGCTGCAGGGCGAGAAGTTCGTGGCCTTCGACCGCGACCTGGCCATCCGCAAGGCGATCGATCGCGCGCTCAAGCAGCACGACGTCGAGGTCGAGGTGGTCATGGAGTTCGACAACGTGGAGACGATCAAGCAGGCCATCGGCATCAACGCGGGGGTCAGCATCCTGCCCCGGCCCACCGTGCTCAACGAATCCGGGATGCGCACGCTCGCGGTGGTGCCGCTCGGGCTGCCCGGGCTCGTGCGACCGATCGGGATCATCCACCGCCGCGGCCGCCGGCTCACCCCAGTGGTGGCGCGCTTCATCGAGCAGCTCCAGAAACCGGTCGACTCCGCGCCGTGAGCCCCCGGCCGTGATACCGTAATCTACATGCGCGCCCCCCGCGCCCATCACGAGACCACACGAGGAGCCGTCGCATGAGCGATTCCCCCGCGTCCCTGATCATCGCGGCCAGCGAGTCCGACTCGAACCTCTACTACGCCTGCTGCTTCCTGGCCCCGGATCCCTTCGTATTCCTCGAGGTCGGCGGCCGCAAGATCCTCCTCATGTCCGACCTCGAGGTGGATCGGGCCCGCGCGCAGGCGCGGGTGGACGAGGTGCTCTCCTTGTCCGAGTGGGACGCCAAGGCCCGCCGCCGGTGGCCCACGCCCAAGCTCACCGACACCGTGAGCCTCCTGCTCGAGGACTACGGGGCCAAGGCCGTCGAGGTCCCCGGGAACTTCCCGCTGGAGCTGGCCGACCGGCTCCGCGAGCGGGGGATCACGGTCACGCCGCGGCCGAGCCCGTTCCTGCCGGAGCGGGTGGTGAAGACCGCGGATGAAGTGGCGGCCATCGAGCAGACCCAGCGCCACACCGAGACGGCCCTGGAGGCGGCGCTGCAAGTGCTCCGGGAGAGCGTCATTCGGGGCGAGCAGGTGCTCTACCGGGGCCGGCCGCTGACGTCCGAGGACCTCAAGAAGACCGTGAACGTCTCGCTGATGGAGAACGACTGCATCGCCGAGCACACCATCATCGCCTGCGGCGAGCAGGGAGTGGACCCGCACAACCAGGGTACGGGGCCCATCCGGCCCAACGAGGGCATCATCTTCGACATCTTCCCCCGCTCGTCGCAGAGCCGGTACTACGCCGACATGACCCGCACCGTGGTCAAGGGCAAGGCCCCGGACGAGCTCCGCCGCCTGTACGACGCCGTCCTCGCCAGCCAGCTTCGCGGCATCGAGCTGATCCGGGACGGGGCCTCCGGGGCCGCCATCCACACCGAGGTGAACCGGACCCTCGAGGCCAGGGGGTACACCACCGGGGTAGTCAATGGCCGCAACCAGGGGTTCTTCCACGGAACCGGCCACGGGGTCGGCCTCGACATCCACGAGCTGCCGCGGATCAGCCGGCTGGACTACGAGCTCAAGGCCGGGCAGGTGGTGACGGTGGAGCCCGGGCTGTACTACTCCGGGCGGGGGGCGGTCCGCATCGAGGACATGGTGCTGGTCGAGCCTGGGGGCTGCCGGAACCTGACCCGATCTCCCAAGCTCACCCTGCAGGAGCTCTAGACCGAAGAGCCGACCGCGGTCCGGCGGTCCGACCGAAGACAACCTTGCTTCTATTCAGGCGTTTGGGTAGCATGACTGAGGAGTGTCACGCCTCTGATCGCGCTTCCCAGATACCTAGAGTGACCAGAGCCACTCCGCCTGCAATCTGCCGTTGACAGGGGCTCGCCCCTGAACGGAAAGGATATCGACAGATGAGTGAGAGCGTCGCCGCCACGCGGACAGCGCCGAAGCCTCGCCACACCCTCACTCGCGCGGTGATCCGCTTCGCGGGGGACTCGGGCGACGGCATGCAGGTGACCGGCGAGCAATTCACGACCGAGGCGGCGTGGGCGGGCAACGACATCTCCACGCTCCCAAATTTCCCGGCGGAGATCCGGGCGCCCGCCGGCACCCTGTTCGGCGTCTCGAGCTTCCAGCTCCAGTTCGGCAGCCAGCGCGTCTACACGCCGGGCGATCAGCTCGACGCGCTGGTCGTGATGAATCCGGCCGCCTTCAAGGTGCACCTCGCGGATCTCAAGCCGGGGGGTCTCTTGATCGTGAACCCGTCCGCGTTCGACAAGCGAAACCTCGACAAGGCGGGCTACGCCACGAACCCGCTCGAGGATCCGGCGCTGGGCGAGAAGTACCGCCTGCACCAGGTCGACATGGAGGGGCTGACCAAGAAGGCGCTCGAGGACATGCCGCTGAACGCCAAGGAGAAGGACCGCTGCAAGAACTTCTTCGCGCTCGGCCTCGTGTCGTGGGTGTACACACGCCCCCTGGACCCGACCCTGGACGCGATCAAGAAGCGGTTCGCCAAGCGGCCCGAGTTCGTGGAGGCCAACATCCGCGCGCTCAAGGCGGGCCACGCCTTCGGCGAGACGGCGGAGATGTTCGCCGAGCACTACGGGGTCGAGGCGGCCGAGATGCCGCCGGGCACCTACCGCAGCATGACCGGCAATCGCGCGCTGGCGTGGGGCCTGCTCGCCGCCGCCGAGCGCACGAAGATTCCGGTGGTGTTCGGCGCCTATCCGATCACGCCGGCGAGCGACATCCTCCACGAGCTGGCGCTCCACAAGCGCTTCCGCGTGCGCACCTTCCAGGCCGAGGACGAGATCGCGGCGGCCACCGCGGCGATCGGGGCCTCCTTCGGCGGCTGCATCGGCGTCACCGCCTCGAGCGGCCCCGGCATCGCGCTCAAGGGCGAGGCCATCGGGCTCGCCGTCACCGCGGAGCTGCCGCTGGTGATCTTCGACATCCAGCGCGGGGGGCCGAGCACGGGCCTGCCGACCAAGACCGAGCAGGCCGACCTGATGCAGGCGCTCTACGGGCGCAACAGCGAGTCGCCGGTGGTGGTGATCGCGCCGGCCACCCCAGGTGACTGCTTCTACATCGCCTACGAGGCGGTGCGGCTGGCCGTGAAGTACATGGTACCGGTGATGGTCCTCTCCGACGGCTACCTGGCCAACGGCTCGGAGCCCTGGCTCATCCCGGACATCAAGACGCTGCCCGAGATCCCGGTGAGCTTCCGCACCGAGACGGAGGGGTTCTTCCCCTACCTGCGCGATCCGGCCACCCTGGCCCGGCCCTGGGTGCGCCCGGGGACGCCCGGGCTCGAGCACCGCATCGGCGGCATCGAGAAGCAGGACGTGACCGGCAACATCTCCTACGATCCGGAGAACCACGATCACATGGTCCGCACGCGCGCCGAGAAGGTCCGGCGCGTGGCCCAGGAGATCCCGCCGCTCTCGATCAACGGCCCCGCCACCGGCGAGGTGCTGGTGGTCGGCTGGGGCGGGACGTACGGGGCCATCACCGCCGCCGTCGAGGAAGCGCAGGCCCAGGGCAAGGCGGTCGCCGCGGTGCACCTGCGCTATCTCAACCCGCTTCCCCCTGATCTCGGGCACATCCTGCGACAGTACCAGCGGGTGCTGGTGCCGGAGATCAACAGCGGGCAGCTCGTGCGGATCCTGCGCGCGGAGTACCTGGTGGACGCGGTGGGGTTCAATCGCGTGCGGGGGCTGCCGCTCGCGAGCCAGGAGATCTACGAAGCGATCGACCAACTGCTGGAGGCCAAGCGGTGAGCCCTGTCACAGGAGCGCCCGGAGCGACCCCGAAGTACACGAAGAAGGACTTCGAGTCCGACCAGGACGTGCGCTGGTGTCCCGGCTGCGGGGACTACGCGATCCTGAGCGCGGTGCAGAAGATGATGCCGGACCTGGGGATCCCCAAGGAGGACATCGTGTTCATCTCAGGGATCGGCTGCTCGAGCCGGTTCCCCTACTACATGAACACGTATGGCTTCCACACCATCCACGGCCGGGCGCCTGCGGTGGCCACCGGGCTCAAGCTCGCGCGGCCCGAGTTGAAGGTCTTCGTCGTCACGGGTGACGGCGACGGGCTGAGCATCGGCGGCAACCATCTGCTGCACGTGCTGCGGCGCAACGTGGACGTGACCATCCTGCTCTTCAACAATCGCATCTACGGCCTCACGAAGGGCCAGTACTCGCCGACCAGCGAGCTGGGCAAGGTGACCAAGTCCACGCCGCTCGGCTCCGCGGACCGACCGCTGAGCCCGTGCGCGTTCGCGCTGGCCGCGGGGGCCACCTTCGTCGGTCGGACGGTGGACCGCAACATCGCGCACATGGAGGAGACGCTCAAGCGCGCCTCGGCTCACAAGGGCGCCGCGTTCGTCGAGATCCTCCAGAACTGCAACGTGTACAACGACATGGCGTGGGGTGTGCTCTACGACCGAGAGACGAAGGTGCTCCACGAGCTGCGTCTCGAGCACGGCAAGCCGCTCGTGTGGGGCCCGCTCGACGACCGTCGAGGTCTCGTCCTGGAAGGCGTCAAGCCCAAGGTCGTGAAGGTGACGGACGTGCCGGAGAGCGCGCTGTGGGTGCACGACGAGACCGACGGAGGGACCGCGCTGGTATTGGCCCAGCTTTGGGCGCCGCAGTACCCCATCCCGGTCGGGGTGCTCGCCAGCAAGCCGGGCGAGTCGACGTACGAGGAGATCCTGATCCAGCAGGAGCAGAAGGTGGTGTCGGAGCGCGGCCCCGGCGACATCGCCAAGCTGCTCATGTCGGGCGACACCTGGAAGATCGGCTGAGCCGCACCCTCGCGGCCGCGACCGTGATGCTTCGAAAACTGCCGGCCCCCGCCCAGGGGGCCGGTGGTATTTTGTCCGCCTGAGCCCCATGGCCCTGAACGCCCAGACCCTCCGCGAGCTCGAAGGCATCGTCGGCCCCGCCGGGCTCGTCGTCTCCCGCGAAGGGCTGCTCACCTACGAGTGCGACATGCACACGTTCTACAAGGGCGCGCCGGACGCGGTGGCGCTGCCCCAGTCGGCGGAGCAGGTGGCGGCGATCGTGCGCCTCTGCCGGCGGGAGCACGTCCCGATCGTGCCACGCGGGTCGGGCACGGGCCTGATCGGCGGGGCCATGGCGCCCGTGGGCGGAGTCATGGTGTCGATGACGCGCATGACCCGGATCGTGGAGCTGGACTTTCCCAACCGCTGCGCCACCGTGGAGCCCGGCCTCATCAACCTGTGGCTGAGCCAGGCGACGCGGGCCGGTGGCTACTTCTTCGCCCCCGACCCGTCGAGCCAGATGGTTTCCTCCATCGGCGGCAATGCCTCCACCAATGCGGGCGGCCCGCACTGTCTCAAGTACGGGATCACCGTGAACCACATCCTCGGGCTCGACGTCGTGACCGGCGCGGGCGAGCTGGTGCGGCTCGGAGGCAAGACGCACGAGCGGCCCGGCTACGACCTCACCGGCGTGGTGGTGGGCGCCGAGGGGACGCTCGGCCTCGTGACCGGGGTCATCGTGCGCCTCACCCACCTGCCTGAGGCGGTGAAAACGATCCTCGCCTCCTTCTCCACCATCGAGGACGCCTCGGAGACCGTCTCCGCGATCATCCGGGCCGGCATCATCCCGGCCGCCCTCGAGATGATCGACGAAGTGGTGATCCGCGCCATCGAGGAGGGGATCGGAGCGGGCTATCCCAAAGGGGCTGCCGCGGTGCTGCTGATCGAGCTCGATGGCCCGGCGGCCGAGATCGAGGCCCAGGCGGGGCCGATCGAAGCGCTCTGCCGCGACCACCTGGCCCTCGAGGTCCGCGTGGCGCAGAGCGAGGCCGAGCGGGCCCTGCTCTGGAAGGGCCGGAAGGAGGCGGCCGGCGTCTTCGGGCGCCTGACCCCCAACTGGCTGCTCCAGGACGCGGTGGTCCCGCGCTCCAAGCTGCCGCAGATCATGAAGGAGCTGCAGGCCATCGGGGCGCGGCACCGCGTCGTGATCGCCAACGTCTTCCACGCCGGTGACGGCAACCTGCACCCGCTCATCTGCTACGACGACCGGGTCCCGGGCGAGCTCCAGCGCGCCAAGCAGGCCAACGAAGATCTGCTGCACGCCTGCCTGCGGCTCGGCGGGAGCGTGACCGGCGAGCACGGAGTGGGGCTCGACAAGTCCGAGAGCCTGCCGCTGCAGTTCGCCGAGGCCGACCTCAACTTCATGGCGCGGCTGCGCCGTACGTTCGACCCGGACTCGATCATGAACCCCGGCAAGCTCCTGCCCTCGCATCCGGCCTGCGGGGAGGGCTTCCGGCCCACCGCGCCCCGGCTGCCCGCCGGCGCCTGGATCTGAGCATGGCGGTATCCGCGCCCGCGCTCCACGACGCCCTGGCCGACATCGCCGGGCGCGAGCACGTGCTGGGCGATGCGGCTGCCCTCGCGCCCTACGCGGTGGACGGCATGGTCCCGGGCGTGGTGATCCGGCCCGACCGCGCGGAGCAGGTGAGCCGCGTGCTGGCCCTCTGCGCGGCCGAGCGGCTCGCGGTGGTGCCGCGCGGCGCCGGCACGAGCCAGGGCTTCGGGAACCCGCCGCGCCGGCTCGACGTGATCCTGGAGCTGAGCCGCCTCGCCGCGGTGCGGGAGTACGTGCCCGAGGACATGGTGGCGACCGTCGAGGCGGGCGTGACCCTCGACGCGCTCGCGGCCCATCTCGCCCCGCATCGTCAGATGCTGGCGCTCGATCCGCCGGGCGGCGGCTCCCGCAGCGTGGGCGGCGTGCTCGCCACCCACGCCAGCGGCCCGCTGCGCTTCCGCTACGGCACCGGGCGCGACCTGCTGCTGGGCGCCCGCTTCGTCCAGGCCGACGGCACGCTCACGTGGGGCGGAGCCAAGGTGGTCAAGTCGGTTACGGGCTACGACGTACCCAAGCTCCTGGTCGGTTCGCTCGGCACGCTGGGCGTGCTAGTGGAGGCGACGGTGCGGCTGCACCCGGTGCCGCCCGCATCACGCTCCTGGCAGCTTGGTTTCCCCGCGCCGGATGCCGCGGCGGGGTTCCTCGCCGCGCTGCTCGACTCGCCGATCCAGCCCGATCGGGCGGTGCTGGTGGATGCCGCCGGCCTGCGTCGGGTCGGCCTGAGCGTCGATCCGCTCGCGGTGCTCCTCTCGATCAGCAGCGTGCCCGAAGCGGTGGACGCCCAGGGGCAGACTCTCGAGCGCCTCGCGGCCGAGCACCGCGGTCGAAGCACGCCCCTCGCGGAATCGACCTGGCCGCGTTTGGGCCTTGCGTTGAATGGACCTACCCTGCTCCGCGCGGCCGGTGAGCCGCGGCGCCTGCTGCACTGGACCGGCGAAGCCCAGGCTGCCGCGACCCGGGCCGGGGCGGGGATATCCGTCCTGGCTCAGCCGGGCCACGGCGTATTGCAGGCCTCGGTCGCGCCCAGCCAGGATCCGGCCCGGATCGCGCGCGACCTCGTGCTGCCGCTCCGCCGAGCGCTGGAGGCGGAGGGCGGAAGCCTCGTCATCGAGCGCGGCCCGGTCGATCTTAAGAGTCAGTGTGACGTATGGGGTGGTATTAGCCCGGAAATATTGGCAATTACTCGTCGGATCAAGACCGAGTTCGATCCGTACGGCCTGCTGAGCCCCGGGCGCTTCGTGGGAGGCCTGTGAGCGCGGCTCCGCTCACGCGCCTGGGCGCGTTCGACGGCAAGGACGCGCCGTCCATGGACGGCCTCAGGGCCTGCGTGCACTGCGGGATCTGCCTGCCCCAGTGCCCGACCTATCGCGTGCTGGGTGAGGAGATGGACTCGCCCCGTGGCCGGGTCTATCTGATGCGGGCGGCCGCCGAGGATCGGATCGGGCTCACGCCCACCGTGGCGCATCATCTCGATCTCTGTCTCGGCTGCCGCGCGTGCGAGACGGCCTGTCCTTCCGGCGTGCCCTTCGGCCAGCTCCTCGAGGCCACGCGCGGTCAGCTCGAGCGCCGGGGCGTCACCCCGCCGGGCCGCGACAGCGCGACGCTGCGCTTCCTGCTCGACGTCTTTCCCCATCCGGGCCGCCTCGGCCCGATGCTCCACGCGCTCCGGATGTACCAGTGGTCCGGCATGCAGGCGCTGGTGCGCGGGTTCGGCCTGCTGGCTCCGTTCAAGAAGCTGCAGGCGATGGAGGCGCTCCTGCCCTGGCTGCCCGCTCCGGCCGGGCCACTCCCGAAGCTGATCCCGGCCCGCGGCCCGCGGCGAGGCCGCGTCGGGCTGCTGGTGGGGTGCGTGCAGCGGTTCTTCTATCCCGACGTCAACGCCGATACGGCCCGGCTCCTCTCCGCCGCGGGCTACGAGGTCGTGGTGCCCCGAACCCAGGAGTGCTGCGGCGCGCTGCACCTGCACGCGGGACGTCTCGACGAGTTCCGCGCGATGGCGCGGGGCCTGATCCCGGCCTTCGCCGACGTCGACCTCGTGGTGGTCAACGCCGCCGGCTGCGGCTCGGCCCTGAAGGAATACGGCCACTGGCTCGCGGACGATGAGGCCCGGTTCTTTGCCGAGCGCGTGCGTGACGTCTCGGAGCTGCTCGTCGGCTGCGATCTGCCGCTGCGCCCGTTGCGGCAGACCGTCACGTACCATGACGCCTGCCATCTGGCCCACGGCCAGCGGATCCGCGCGGAGCCCCGCGAGCTGCTGCGACGCATCCCCGGCCTCACCCTGGTGGACCTGCCGGACTCGGACCTCTGCTGCGGGAGCGCGGGGATCTACAATCTGCTCCAGCCCGAGATGGCCGGCGAGCTCGGCCGGCAGAAGGCGCGGCGCATCCGGGAGACCGGCGCGCGCGTGGTGGTGGCGGGCAATCCAGGATGCCTCATGCAGATGCGCCAGCACTGCCGGGCCGAGGGGCTGTCGGTGGAGGTCGCGCATCCGGTGACGCTCCTGGCGCGGGCATTGGAGGAGCGATGAAGATCCGCGTTCGGGACCACGTGAAGGTGGCCGCCGACAAGATGGCCAAGATCGGCCTCTCGTCGACGGCGCGCACCCAGCTCGACCTCTACTGCGTGGCGCCGGGGCAGTCGCAGACAGCCCACCGACACGAGGGCGAGGACAAGATCTACTACGTGGTCGAGGGGACCGGGCGATTCTCGGTGGGCGGCGCGGAAGAGCGGCTCGCGGCCGGCGAGGCGGTGGTGGCGCCGGCCGGCGTCGACCACGGCCTCACCAACGACTCCACCGAGCTGCTCCTCGTGCTCGTGATGGTGGCGCCGCCGCCGGCTCACATGAAGCGCCCGGGCTCCTAGTCGGGGCCGAGATCCGATGGCCGCTCCCATCCGTGCCGCGCTGATGATCACCTGCCTCGGGGATGTGTTCTTTCCCGAGGTGGGCGTGGCCATGGTCCATCTGCTGCGGCGGCTGGGCGTCGAGGTGGACTTCCCCGAGGGGCAGACCTGCTGCGGGATGCCGCTCTTCAATTCGGGCTATCATCGCGACGCGGCCCAGGTGGCGGCCCGGACCGTGAAGCTCTTCGCGGATGCCTCGCACGTGGTCGTGCCGTCCGGGTCCTGTGCCTGGATGGTGAAGGCCGAGTACCCGGGCCTGCTCAAGCACGCTCCGGCCCTGCGGGCCGGAGCGGAGTCGCTCGCCCGCCGGACGCGCGAGCTGTCGCAGTTCATCGTCGAGGTGCTCGGGGTCACCAAGATCGAGTCGCCGTTCCAAGGGAGGGTGACCTACCACGATTCCTGCCATCTGCTGCGCGGCCTGGGCGAGTCGGCCTCCCCGCGCGCGCTGCTACGGGGAGTGCCGGGGGTGGAGCTGGTCGAGCTGCCGGGGGCGGATCAGTGCTGCGGCTTCGGCGGCTCGTTCTCGGTGCGCCTGCCCGAGGTGTCGACGTCCATCCTCGACAAGAAGCTCGCCAACGTGGAGGCCACCGGAGCGCGCTGCCTCGTGGCCTGCGACGCGGGCTGCCTCATGCAGATGGGCGGCGGGCTGACCCGGCGCAGCTCCGCGGTGAAGGCGGTGCACCTGGCTCAGGTGCTGGCCGGAGAGATCCCGCCGTGACCGACACCGCGCTTCGCACCCCGTTCCCCGAGCGAGCCGGCGCGGCCCTGAAGGACGCGTTCCTCCAGGAAGCGCTCGCGATCGCGACTACCAAGTTCATCGACCTCCGCAAGGAGTCCTTCGCGGGCTTCCCGCAGGGCGAGGCGCTGCGGGACCGGGCGCGCGCCATCAAGGAGGCCACTCTCCAGCATCTGGACGCCCACCTCGGACGCCTCGCCGACAACGTGGAACGACTGGGCGGGACCGTGCACTGGGCCACCACCGCGGAGGAGGCGCGAGAGATCATCCTGCGGCTCTGCCGCGACCGCGGCGTGCGGATGGCGGTCAAGTCCAAGTCGATGGCAACGGAGGAGATCGACCTCAACGAGGCGCTCGAGCACGCAGGCGTCGCGCCGGTCGAGACGGATCTCGGCGAGTACATCATCCAGCTCGCCCACGAGAAGCCGTCGCACATCATCGCCCCCGCCATCCACAAGACCAAGGGGCAGGTGGCCGAGCTCTTCTCGCGCGAGCTACGTGGGGAGTTTCCTGCCAATCCGGAAGTCCTGACCGCGGTGGCGCGCAAGGCGCTGCGCGAGAAGTTCCTGCGGGCCGACATGGGCATCACGGGAGCCAACTTCGCGGTCGCGGAGACCGGCACCGTGGTGCTCGTCACCAACGAGGGCAATGGCCGGATGGTGACCTCGCTGCCCCGCGTCCACGTGGCTCTGATGGGGATCGAGAAGGTGATCCCGTCGATGAGCGACCTCGTGGTGTTCCTGGCCATCCTGGCCCGGAGCGCGACCGGGCAGAAGCTCTCCTCCTACACCACGCTGGTAGGCGGGCCGAGGCGGGCGGGGGAGCTGGAGGGGCCGGAGGAGTTCCACCTGATCCTGCTCGACAACGGCCGGTCTCGGCAGATCGCGTCCACCCTGCGCGAGG
>Ga0207646_10000817_pt1 | contig 40503 bp, 26 predicted proteins | sample KBSK5502metaG_FD_184343 | JGI IMG/M metagenome (GOLD analysis project Ga0207646, IMG submission 184343) | Corn, switchgrass and miscanthus rhizosphere microbial communities from Kellogg Biological Station, Michigan, USA - KBS K5-50-2 metaG... | ecosystem: Host-associated > Plants > Roots >... | reverse complement strand
GGATTGGGCACGAAAGTTGTTCCCATGCGCGAGCAACTGGTAGGCGATGCGCGCGCCGCGCTGCTGGTGCTGTTAGGAGCGGTGGGCTTCGTGCTGCTGATCGCTTGCGTCAACGTGGCGAATTTGATGCTGGCGCGCGCGACCGATCGTGAGCAGGAGTTCGCGGTGCGCTCCGCGCTGGGCGCGACGCGCTTGCACCTGCTGGCACAATTGCTGGCGGAATGCATTCCGGTGGCGTTGTTAGGCGGATCGGGAGGGGTGTTACTGGCGATTTGGGGAATTCACGCTTTGCAGCCGCTCATCCCCAGCAAATTGCCGCGGTTCAATGCGATCACCGTAAATGGCGGTGTGTTGCTGTTCACCCTGGTCATCTCGCTCGTCACGGCCGTTTTTTTCGCGCTCGCCCCCACATTGCTCGCGGCAAAGACCGACGTCCAGGAAACTTTGCGGGAGTCTGGCCGCGGCGGAAGCGACGGCCGCGGGAGGAACCGGTTGCGGAGCGTGCTGGTTGTTTCCGAAGTGGCGCTGGCGCTGCTGCTCTTAGTGGGCGCAGGCTTGCTGATTCGAACCTTCGGCGCGTTGCGCCATGCAGATGCGGGATTTTCTCCCGACCACGTGCTGACCATGGAGATTCAAGTGACCGGCGATGAAGGCGAGGGGCACGAGAATCGGGTCGTTCAATTCTTCGACGCCGTTTCAGAGCGCGTGAGCGCGCTGCCGGGAGTAACGGCGTCGGGGGCGACAACGACGCTGCCATTGGGAGTTGGATTCGGCTGGGGGAAATATGTCAGCGTGCAGGGCCAGGTTCCGCCGGCATCGCTGGACCAGGTACCTCTGGTGAGATTTCAGCTGAGCACGCCGGGCTATTGGGTCGCGATCGGCGCGCGAAGGAAAGAGGGACGACTGTTCGAGAAAGACGACGATCAACAGTCGGTGCAGGTGGCGATCGTCAATGAATCGTTCGCGAAGAAGTTTTTAGCGGGCGAGAACCCGATCGGGAAGTCGATCCGGATGCTGCCTCCGCTGGAACTGATTCCTAAGGAAGCCCTCGCGGACGCAAACGGCCACCTGGCTCCGCCCCGGACCATCGTGGGCGTAATCGGCGACATGAAAGACTCCAGTTTGAATGCTCCGGCGGAGCCGACGGTATTCGCGCCTTACGCGCAATATAAGGATGAGGGGTTTAGTTCCTCGATGACGCTTGCTTTGCGGACGACGGGGGAGCCATCGGCGATGACCGCAGCGGTGCGGGATGTAGTGCATTCGCTGAAGCCCGAGCAGCCGGTGGCAAACGTCGCGACGATGGATGATGTTGTGGCGAAGTCGCTGTCGCAAGCGCGATTCAGCATGATGCTGCTGGGAATTTTCGCGGGCCTCGCGCTCGTGCTGTCGGCGGTGGGAATTTACGGCGTAATGGCCTACGTGGTGGCGCAGAGAACGCGCGAGATGGGGATTCGGCTGGCGATGGGCGCGCAAACGGGCGACCTGTTGAAACTTGTGATGCGGCACGGAGGAAAATTGGCTGGTGTAGGCGTGGCGTTCGGAATTGCGGCGGCACTGGGGATGATGCGATTGATGAGCAGCATGCTGTATGGCGTGAGCGCGGCGGACCCGTCAACGTTTGCAGGCGTGGCGATTTTCTTGATGGCGGTCGCGCTGGCGGCGTGCTATCTCCCGGCGCGGCGCGCGACGCGGGTGGATCCGATGATTGCGCTGCGTTACGAGTAAGCGCGCGTTGAGGCAGATCAGTCTTTGCGAAGTAAACACTCTGACGGTACTATTTTGGCGGTCCCCGGCGAACCAACCGCGTGTTCCATCTCCCCGGATTTCGCAAGTTTGCTGATTTATAGTAAGGTAGCGGGCACAAGGAGAACCTATGAAGCCCGCAAGACTTATCATTTCCGCGTTGATCCTGCTCACGCTTGTTGCCTATGTTGCTTTGCGGGCTAAACCCCGGCCAGCGGCGTCCGTCGAAGAAGAAATCAAAGACGTCGAACGACGAGCCAATGCGGCCTACGAGGCGAACGATCTGCCAAAATACTTTTCCTTTTATGCGACCGATTTTTCCCAGTTCCTGCCAGAAGGGCGGACCGATCTTGCCGGCTATCAAAAGGACTGGACGGCATACATCGGAGAAGGGAACCGCGTTCAAAAGGTCGAGATTTCCGACATGCACATTCAGGCCGGTCCGAGCAAAGATACAGCAGTGGCGAGTTACCTGTTGCATGTACGCACAAAGTTGAAGGATGGAAAAGGCAGCGACAAGGACAACCAGGAATCTGACGTACTCTTCAAACGGAATGGCGAATGGAAGGTAGTATTTCTACACTATTCTGCTGCGCCGAAAAAATAGCTGTGCGCTGGAAAAGAATGCTGGAGCCCCGAAATGAGTGAACGGGACGACCGGAAGCTCGGGATGGATCGGAACATCACGCGTCGCGACTTTTTGAATGGAGTCGCCGCAGGAACCGGCGGAGCGATGGCGGGTTCGCTGCTCCCGGGCCTTGACTGGGAAGCCCTGACTTCTTCAAACGCGCCTCAGGATCAACGCGGATACTACCCGCCAGAACTGACAGGACTGCGCGGGAGCCACGAAGGCTCGTTCGAAGCAGCGCACGGTGTGCGAGACGGCAAGTTTCCTGCAAAAAATCCCATGGCGCTCGACACCAAGGAAATCTACGATCTGGTGATCGTGGGCGGCGGCATTAGTGGGCTCGCTGCTGCGTACTTCTGGCGCGCGAAAAATTCGAACGCGCGAATTCTGATTCTCGACAATCACGACGATTTTGGCGGCCATGCGAAACGAAACGAGTTGCGCGCGAACGGCCGCATGCTGCTGGCAAATGGAGGAACTTGGGCAATAGAGTCACCGTTTCCGTATAGCAAGGTCGCACGGGGGTTGATGGACGAACTGGGAATCGATCCCGCCAGTCTCACGAAAAAGTGCTACCGCAGCGACGTTTACAAGAATCTCGGCCATGCGGTCTTCTTTGACAAACAAACGTTTGGCGCGGATCGGCTGGTCACGCACGCCCCAGGTGGCTGGATGGGTGGCGGCGGGCCGCAGGAATGGAAAGCCTTTCTCGGCAAGACGCCTCTTTCAATGGAAGCGCAGCGGGATATCTTGAGAGTCGAGACCGAGGCGGCCGATTACCTTCCTGGCTTAACGTCGAGGCAGAAGAAGGACAAGCTTTCGCGCATCAGCTATAAAAATTATTTGCTTAACGTGCTCAAAGTGCATCCCGACGTAATTCCGTTTTACCAAACTCGGACCCATGGACTTTTCGGTGTAGGGATCGATGCGGTCCCTGCGCTGGATTGTTGGGTGCTCTTCCAGCCGGGATTTAAGGGTCTGCAGCTCGAACCCGGACCTCATCCGCGTATGGGCTATACGCCGATGGGGTTTGCGTCCTCCAAAGAGCCTTATGAATTTCATTTTCCCGACGGAAACGCCACGATCGCGCGCATGTTAGTTCGAAAATTGATCCCAGCAGCTGCGCCGGGTCATGACGCAGAGGACATCGTCACCGCAAAATTCGATTACACGCAGCTCGATCGGGCAGAATCACCGGTGCGGATTCGCCTTAGCGGTATTGTCGTCGCCGCACATCACGCAGGCAATGACGCGAAGGCCAAACAGGTTGACGTGATTTACGTGCGTGACGGGAAGCTGAACGCCGTGCACGGAAAGAACGTCATCATGGCGTGCTGGAACATGATGATTCCGTATCTCTGTCCCGAGCTTCCTGAAAAACAGAAAGAAGCTTTGCGTTATGGTGTGAAAGTACCCCTGGTGTACACCTCGGTCGCGATCCGAAGCTGGAAGACGTTCGAAAAGCTCGGTGTGCAAAATGTGGCGTGTCCGGGCATGTACCACCATCAGTTGAATCTCGATCTTTGCGTGGACATTGGTGGCTACGAGTCTCCTAAAAATCCCGATGAGCCCATTCTCGTTCGAATGGAGCGCGCTCCTTGTCTTCCAGGTCTGCCGGAGCGCGACCAACACCGCGCAGGCCGCGGTGATTTGCTGTCCACGCCATTCGAAACATTTGAGCGAAATATCCGTGACCAGTTTGCGCGCGTTTTTGGTGGTGCGGGGTTTGATCCGGCGCGGGACATCAGCGCCATCACCGTCAATCGCTGGCCGCATGGATACGCGTACGAATACAATTTCCTGTTCGACCCGGAATGGCCCAAAGGCGAGAGTCCCTGCGAGCTTAGCCGCAAACGTTTTGGCCGAATTGCGATAGCGAATTCTGACGCGGGCGCAGCCGCGTACACGGATCAAGCCATGGACCAGGCGTGGCGCGCGGTTGAGGAATTGCACTCGGTGTGAAGGAGTTCTTCCCGGCACCGACCGCATCTCAAAAATGACAGACCAAGATCGCAGCAAATTTACGGATCGTGAACTTGGAATGGATCGCGCCATTCCGCGAAGAGATTTTCTGAACAGTGCTGCGATGACGATGGGCGCCGCCTTATTGCCGGAAATCGATCGCGCCAGCCGAACAAATTCGGGTGAGCCGCAAAATCGGACCGGCTATAATCCTCCGACTTCGGTCGATCTCCGCGGCAGCCACTCAGGATCTTTTGAAATCGCTCATAGTTTGCGCGATGGCACATTTTGGAAGAATGCGGCCGCTCCCGAACGTATCTCCGAAAAATACGATTTAATCATCGTCGGGGGTGGAATCAGCGGCCTTGCTGCAGCGTATTTCTACAGAGAACGCGCAGGATCGGGAGCAAGAATTCTAGTCCTTGAAAATCACGATGATTTCGGCGGTCATGCCAAGCGCAACGAATTTCACCTCGGCGGGAAGCTGCAACTCCTGAACGGCGGCACGATGTTAATTGACAGCCCGACGCCATATAGCGCGGAAGCCGCCGGCCTGATGAAGAAGCTGGGAATCGACGCGGTGGCGCTCGACAAGAAATGCAGCGACCACGACCTCTATAAAGCCCTTGGACTTGGAACGGGAGTTTTCTTCGACAAAGAAACGTTCGGCGCGGACCGCTTAGTCGTTGAGGCTGCCACAGAGGAGGGAGAGAATTCTGCAAACGTTCCGGACACGGCCAAGCTAGAAGAGTTTCTCGCAAAAGCACCATTCAACGAAACGGTTCGCCGCGACATTCTTCGGATTGAGCGAGCGAAAATTGATTATCTTCAAGGCCTGACTTCCACCGAAAAAAAAGATCGCCTATCGCGCATCAGCTACAAGGATTTTCTGCTCAACATCGCCAAAGTAGAGCCAGGCGTCATCCCTTTTTATCAGACCCGTACGAACGGCGAGTGGGGTTTTGGAATCGATGCTGAGCCCGCGCTCGATTGTTGGGCGCTTGGCTTACCCGGATTTCAAGGATTGCAGCTTGAGCCGGGTGCGGCTCCTCACATGAGCTATTCCGCCGCCGGATACGCCAACGGCGGCTCAGATCGGTTTCATTTTCCCGATGGAAATGCCTCGATCGCGCGCCTGCTCGTTCGCGCGTTGATTCCCTCAGCCCTTCCCGGGAATTCCGTCGAGGACATCGTCACTGCTCGAGTCCGTTACGATCGGCTGGATGCTGATAATTCACCGATTCGCATCCGTCTCAACAGCACGGCCGTTCGCGTTCGCAACGCTGCCGATTCAAATGCTTCGCGCGAGGTGGAAGTCACGTATGCGGCCGGAAAGCGAATCTTTTCTCTGCGCGCGGGCGCGTGCGTGTTGGCGTGCTGGAATATGAGCATTCCGTATCTGTGCCCCGATTTGCCGGACAAGCAGAAAGAAGCGCTGCACTACCTCGTAAAAGTCCCACTCGTTTACAGAAGCGTTGGCTTGCGCAACTGGATCTCTTTCCAAAAACTCGGGATTTCGAATATTAACGCGCCAGGAGCCTATTGGAACTCAGTCAGCCTGAACTGGCCGGTGAATATCGGCGATTACCGCAGTCCGCGCTCTCCAGAGGAGCCGATCCTGCTGCACTTAAGCCGAACGCCCTGCAAACCCGGGCTTCCGGCACGCGAGCAGCACAAAGCCGGGCGTATGCAATTACTAGTTACGACGTTCGAAACGTTCGAGCGAAAAATCCGCGATCAACTGGTTCCGAATGGTCGCAGCCGGCGGATTCGATCCGGCGCGCGATATCGAAGCCATTACAGTGAATCGTTGGCCACACGGTTATGGTTATGAATACAACCCGTTGTTTGATCCGGAATGGCCAGCAGGGCAGCCGCACGTCCTTGGCCGAAAGCGATTCGGACGAATCACCATTGCCAACAGTGACTCCGGCGCGACCGCGTATACCGACGTTGCCATTGATCAAGCCCATCGCGCCGTTAACGAACTCCTGGCCGCGTAGAACGGGCTTATTCCGGTGTGAATGTGACGAATTGCAATTTCCCCTCACGCTGAATCTGCAGCACAATCGGAGCGCCCGAGGGAGACGCTTTCAATGCGGCGCGCAGACGATCGAGCGTGGTCATCGGCTGACCATTAAGGCTTCGAATCACGTCACCCGTTGTCAGCGGGACCTCCGCAGCCGTACCCGCGGCGCGCGCTGCCACAATAATTCCGTACGGATCGCGGAGGTCGTCGATCATCGCAGCGATGTTTTTGTCGATCTCAACGGCCAGAATCCCAAGTTGCGGCACAAGATTTTTTTCCGGATCCGCGAGCGCGAATACCTTGTCCATCTCGTGCGGACGCTCCTTCAGAGGAATATCGAAGCCCATCTGTGTTGTGCCACGCAAGATTCCAAAGTGAACTTTCTCTCCCGCTTCGCGCGAGAGCATGTGAAACGCGACGTAGGGCAGGTTATCCGCGTTTTTGCGATCGACGGTCAGAAGGATATCGCCGATACGCACGCCGGCGGCTTCCGCGGGACCTCCCGGAGCGACATCGGAAATGATGACGCCGTAATTTCGCGAAAGGCTCAGGCCCTGCGCCATCTCCGGAGAAACCGTCTGGAGCTGAACACCGATTTCCGGCCGGTGCAGGTGGCCGTACTTGCGCAGCTGCTCGTACACGACGCGCACGACACCGCACGGTATCGCGAAGCCAAGCCCCTCGTTACCACCCGATTGCGACAGTATGAATGTATTTACCCCGACGACTTCGCCGGTGCTGTTCACTAGCGGCCCACCAGAATTTCCCGGATTAATAGGGGCGTCTGTCTGTATGTAAACCATGGGAGAGTCGGGATCGGTCTGCCGAGCAACCGCTGAAATGACGCCATGCGTGACGCTGTTGCGCAGTCCTTGTGGGCTACCAAGAGCGAAGACGGTTTCCCCTTGCCGCAAATTGCGGTAGTTGGCGACCGGTAGAGCGGTCAGCTTCAGGCCATCCACTTTCAACAGCGCCAGGTCGATTTCTCGCGACACGCCAACGATACGAGCAGGCAGCACCGCGATTTTCGAAGCCAATGCCGTGGCTACCGAACCGTCTGCCTCCGCGGGAGGCAGCGCCACTTGCACACGTTGCGCGCCGTTTACCACGTGCGCGTTCGTTAGAATGTATCCGCTGGCGTCAATCACAAACCCCGAGCCTATGGCCTTCTGCTTTCCGATCACTACGCCAGCATTGCTGCGGTCACCTTCGGAAACAGTCCCGTATCCGGTGACCATGATCTGCACGACACTCGGTGCGACTTTTCGCAGCAGCGCATCGACGGACTCGTCCCACCGCCGCAACGGATCGATGTCCGCCTGTGCGTTTGCGTCGGCTGCGGCCACACCGAACGCTACGAGCGTCATGAACAGGATCAAGGTTGTTTTTCTCATACCGTTCCGCCTCTCGCGGTTATCGTCCACCGATATCTGCCGAGAGTTTGACACTGTGTGCGCCGGAATGGATACAATTCCGATATGGATTAGGCGCATTTTCACCGTGAACCCCATCTGCAATTGACGTAACTTCCGAATGCACGTGGCATCCTACGTTAACCGGCCTGAAATGACTTCGTGATGTGAGTTACAGTACAGGACCTTTGCCACTGCTGCTAAGCTGACACGGTTGATGAAAGAATAAGGAAGAGTTCTCGCCGAGGTTCGACTTCATGCCCAGACTTCAGACCACTGAAGACATCCGCCTCGAAAGTAATCGTACACGCAAGGAATATTGGAAGCGCTGGGGTCCGTATCTTTCGGAACGTCAATGGGGAACTGTCCGGGAAGATTACAGTCCCGGTGGCACTGCGTGGGAGTTTTTTCCGCATGACCATGCGCGGTCGCGCGCCTATCGCTGGGGCGAAGATGGCATTGCGGGCATCAGCGACCGCCATCAGATGATTTGCTTTGCGTTAGCCCTGTGGAATGGCCGCGACCCGATCTTGAAAGAGCGGCTTTTTGGTCTGACGGGAAACCAGGGTAATCACGGCGAGGACGTAAAAGAGTATTACTTCTATCTGGATTCCACGCCCACGCACAGCTATATGAAGATGCTCTACAAGTATCCGCAGGCAGAGTTTCCGTACCAGACACTGGCAGACGAAAATCGCCGGCGTGGCCGCAGCGAACCGGAGTTTGAGCTCTACGACACAGGAGTGTTTCGAGAAAACCGGTACTTCGACATTTTTGCCGAGTATGCAAAGGGCAGCGACGAAGACATTTTCATTCGCATCACTGCCTGTAACCGCGGACCAGAAGCTCGAACGCTGCACCTGCTACCCACACTTTGGTTTCGTAATACCTGGTCCTGGGGAATGGATTTGCGCCGCCCGGTGATTCGCCGAGCGACGCCCGTGAACGGAATCCTCTCCGCCGAGCTGCAGCACTGGCAATACGGCAAGCGCTGGCTCCTTGCGTGTGGTCAGCCGGAGCTCCTTTTTACCGAGAATGAGACGAACAATGCGCGATTGTTCAACGGTCACAACCGCTCTCCGTATGTGAAAGACGCGTTTCACGAATACGTGATTCGCCAAAATAAATCCGCTGTCAATCCCGATCAAACCGGCACAAAAATGGCAGCACACTACGTTCTGGACTTGGCGGGCGGCCAATCCGCAATGCTGAAGCTGCGTCTCACGGACCTTGAGCCGCTCGGCAGCATGGACAGCGATGCAACCGCAGTGGGCACCATCTCCTCACCAGCACACCAGGAACGCGCGGCGGAGGTTCCCGGAACAAACGATTTCGAAGCCGGCTTCGATAAATTGTTTGAGCTCCGCAAAGCACAGACCGATGAGTTCTACGCTTCGCGCATTCCGCAGCACCTTTCCGACGACGCGAAAAATGTTATGCGGCAGGCGTATGCCGGAATGCTGTGGTCGAAGCAGTTCTATCACTACGACGTGAAAACGTGGCTCGAAGGCGATCCCGCCGGCCCGCCTCCGCCGAAAGAACGGCTACACGGAAGGAACAAGGATTGGACGCATCTCTACAACGACGACATCATTTCGATGCCGGACAAGTGGGAATATCCGTGGTACGCGGGGTGGGACCTGGCGTTCCACTGTATTCCGCTCGCGATCGTCGACCCCGATTTCGCAAAGGAACAACTCATTCTGCTGCTGCGCGAGTGGTACATGCATCCGAACGGACAGCTTCCCGCATATGAGTGGGCATTTGGCGATGTCAATCCGCCGGTACATGCCTGGGCTGCGTGGCGCGTTTATAAAATCGAAAGGCGCGTTCGAGGCGTCGCCGATCGCGGGTTCCTCGAAAAAGTCTTTCACAAGCTTCTCCTGAATTTCACATGGTGGGTGAATCGGAAAGATCCGGACGGCGCCAATATTTTCCAAGGCGGCTTTCTGGGTCTCGACAATATCGGAGTGTTTGACCGATCCGCTCCCTTGCCAACCGGCGGACACCTCGAGCAGTCCGACGGTACCAGCTGGATGGGTATGTATTGCCTGAATATGCTGGCGATCGCCCTTGAGCTTGCGAAGGACGATCCCGCTTATGAGGACGTCGCGAGTAAATTTTTTGAGCATTTCGTATACATCGCCCGTGCCATGAACGATTTTGGTTCCGAGGGTGTGTCGTTATGGGATGAAGAAGATGGGTTTTACTATGACGTGCTGCATCTTCCGAATGGCGAAGAGCACTTTCTGAAAATTCGCTCGATGGTAGGTCTGATTCCGCTGTTCGCGGTGGAGACACTAGAGCCGGAGATCATCGATCGTCTTCCGGGGTTCAAACGACGGATGCAGTGGTTCATCGACAACCATCCGGACGTGCCTGAGCACATTGAAATGACGCAGCGTTCGGCGCGCGGAGTGCGAAGGTTGTTGTCGCTGGTCAATCGGAAACAACTAAAGCGTGTTTTGTCCCGGATGCTCGACGAGACGGAATTCCTCTCTCCGTATGGAATTCGCGCGCTGTCGCGATATCACCAGGATCATCCGTATGAGGTCTTCGTCAATGGCAATGTCAGCCGCGTGGATTATGAGCCGGCGGAGTCTACGACTGGTCTTTTCGGAGGTAATTCGAATTGGCGCGGTCCGATTTGGATGCCGGTCAACTACTTGCTGATTGAATCGTTGCAGAAATTTCATCACTACTACGGCGAAGATTTTCAGGTCCCGTGCCCCTCTCGTTCGAAGCAGAATTCTGATTTGTGGCAGGTTGCGAGCGAAATCTCGCGCCGGCTTGGCCATATTTTTCTGCGCGGGAAGGATGGCCGTCGTCCCGTTTCCGGCGCGCTTGAAAACTTCCAGAGCGACCCTTATTGGCGCGACCTGATTTTGTTTCACGAGTATTTTCACGGTGATAATGGCGCTGGAATTGGCGCGAGTCACCAGACCGGCTGGACTGGGCTGGTCGCCAAGCTGCTTGAACAGAGCGGAGAGTAAACGCCGGGAATGGCTGCACCGCGGAAATCTCGAAACGACGCTATTCGGCCAGCGAAGCGTTCGTCTCCTGCAAAGAGGCCGCCGGAAGAGAAAATGCCGAGCGACGTCGCAATTTCATTCGGTCCGGCGATCTGCAACGACCTCACCGCAGCCGAACAGCGCGAGTGGTTAGTCACGAACGGCATCGGAGGATTTGCCTCCGGCACGGTCGCGGGCTCCGCGACGCGGCGCTATCACGGCCTGCTGGTCGCGGCATTGAACCCTCCCGCTCGGCGAACACTTCTCGTGGGCGGTCTCGACGAACTGGCCAGCATCGATGGAAAAACACACCCACTCGCGACCCACCGATGGGCGAGCGGAGCGATGGTTCCGGAAGGCTATCTCTGCATACTGAAATTTCAACTCGATGGAAAAATTCCAGTCTGGACATATCAACTCGGAAACGTGCTGATCGAAAAGCGCATTTGGATGCAGTATGGCGAAAATACAACTTTCGTTCAGTACACGCTTGTGGACGCTGCAACGGTTGTCGCTCTCGATTTGAAGGCTCTGGTCAACTACCGCGATTATCATTCGGCAACGCACGCTGGCGATTGGCGGATGCGCATTGAGCCGGTGAAAAATGGCGTTTCTGTCACAGCCTTTCAGGGAGCTGCGCCGTTCTACTTGAGGTCGGCTGAGGCAACATGCGAGCCGCAGCACGTCTGGTATCGCGATTTTTTCTTTTCTCACGAAAGTGAACGTGGCCTCGACGACCGCGAAGACCAGCTTTATGCGGCGTTCTTTCACGCGCTGATCGAAAAAGGCCAGACCGTCACGCTCGTTCTTTCCGCCGAAAAAGAGATCGACCATGACGGTGAAGTAGCACTCAAGGAAGAAGGGAAGCGGGAACGCAAGCTCCTGACCTTGGCAGGAGAGTTGACACAGGCTCCCTCCGGCGAACCAACGCCGCCGTGGCTTTCTCAGCTCGTTCTTGCTGCCGATCAATTCCTGGTGAAGAGATCGCTGCCGGGCCAAACTTCGGGAAAAACCGTTATCGCCGGCTACCATTGGTTTGGCGACTGGGGACGCGACACGATGATCGCCCTTCCCGGACTCGCGCTGTCCACGGGTCGTGCAGACATCGCGCGGCAAATCCTTCTCGCGTTCTCACGCTTTGTCGATGGCGGGATGCTCCCGAACAATTTCCCTGATTCGGGCGCAGCGCCCGAATACAACAATATGGATGCCACGCTATGGTATTTCGAAGCAGTGCGCCAATACTTCGCGGCTACGCAAGACTCCGGTACGCTCAAAAAACTATTTCCGGTTCTAGAGAAAATTATTGGCGCGCACGTGAAAGGGACTCGATACAACATTCAGGTCGATCCCGCTGATGGCCTTCTCTATGGCGGTGGCCCGGGCGTGCAACTGACGTGGATGGACGCAAAGATCGGAGACTGGGTTGTTACTCCACGCACCGGGAAACCTGTCGAGATCAACGCGCTTTGGGTCAACGCGCTCGAAAGTATGTCGCAATTTGCGGAAACCCTTGGCCTGTCCGCGGACGCTTACGAACAGCTCGCGACGACGGCCAAGGCTAACTTTGTCAAATTCTGGAACGATGAGCGAAACAGTTGTTTTGACGTGATCGACTCGCCGGGTATCGGTAACGATTCGGCGCTGCGGCCAAATCAGATTTTTGCGGTGTCTCTCAGCGTCAGCCTGCTTTCATTCGAGCAACAAAAGGCGGTAGTGGACGTCTGCGCATCTCAGCTCCTTACCCCTTTCGGTCTGCGGAGCCTTGCGCCACGCGAACGCGGTTACACGGCCGTCTATTCCGGCAGCCCGCGCCAACGCGACGCCGCGTACCATCAGGGAACTGTGTGGGGTTGGCTGCTGGGTCCATTTGCGTTGGCGCACTACCGCGTATACAAGAATCGCGCAACCGCACTCGCTTTTCTTGAACCACTGGCGAATTCGATCGATTCTTATGGTCTCGGAACGCTCGCTGAAATATTCGACGGCGACCCGCCGCATCTTCCACAGGGCTGCATCGCGCAAGCCTGGACGGTTGGCGAACTCCTTCGCGCCTGGAAAGAACTTCGCGCGCAGCCGAAGTGAAACAGCGCCGACCTTTTGGCGAATCAGGGTTGCGGGGCAGGCGCTTCATACAACTCGATCAAAACCTTCTTTCCGTCCGCGGCAGGCATCAGGAAAAAATTGACGCGCGTAGCATTCGCACCCGGCCTGGTCTCCGGATAAACAGCCAAAATGCCGAGATGCTCTTGCAGGATTTGCGTTGCACGATCGACATCGCTGCACCGAAATTCTACTTGTTGCGGGCCCTCGCCGTGCTTCGAAAGAAACTTCGCAATTGCGCCTTGACCTTCTGACCCGCGCCAAGTAAGCACGTCAAGAGCGACTCGCCCGTCAAAGTGCAGTTCGAATTCAGAGGCATCCTGGTCTGCAGGCACTTCGGCCAGCTGCGGCCGATCGTTTGCCTCGCGAATTTTTGCAAATGTTTCGGGTCTGACCGCGAGACCAACGGTGACTTCAGGATCGTCGCCGAAGAGCTGCGCAAGTTCCTTGTTTTCCCACCAACTATGAACGGCCTGCTCCGCTAACGAACGGCCCACGGCGTAGATCTGTCCGGCCGCACATGCGCGCACACTTTCCTTTGGCGACGACAACTCGACGATCCATTCTTCTTTTATCTGACCCATTACAGATTCACCGCCCCGCGAGGCGCTCTCCGCCTTGGTCATCGTTATTTCTTCTTCCTAAGGAGCGATGCAAGCACCGCCACGATCAACATCCCCAACACGATCGCGAGAGAGACGCCGACAGAAATATGCAGCCACGGCTCTACAATCATTTTCGCTCCCACGAAAACCAGCACGAGCGCCAAGCCCACCTTGAGATAGTCAAGCTTGTCGAGCACGCCTGCCAGCAGAAAATAAAGCGCGCGCAGCCCGAGAATCGCAAACACGTTCGACGTGTAAACGATGAAAGTGTCCCGGGTTATTCCAAAGACCGCCGGAATCGAATCAACGGCGAACGTGACGTCGGTGATTTCTACAATCAGCAGCACGAGGAAAAGCGGAGTTGCAAAGAGCTGGCCATTTTCGCGGGAAAAGAACTTTTCTCCCCGGTATTCCTTCGTCAGCCGCAAGTGCCTGCTGAAATACCGAACCAGGAAATTCTGCTCGGGGTGGCTCTCCGCTTCCCCCGCGAATAACATGTGCAGTCCGGCATAGATAATAAACGCGCCGAAGACATACATAATCCAGTTAAATCGTTCGATCAGCGCCGCGCCGGCTGCGATCATGGCCCCGCGCATAAGCAACGCCCCTAGAATTCCATAGCCCAATACGCGCTGCTGATATTCCTCTTTCACTGCGAACACGCGGAAGACCACCAGAAACACGAACAGGTTGTCCACGCTCAGGGCCTTCTCGATCACGTAGCCCGTAAAAAATTCCAGTCCTGATTGCCGACCGTAGAAATAGGAAATGGTCAGCCCGAACGTGATGGCCAGCCCGATCCACGCGAGACTCCACAACAACGCTTCGCGAAGTGCAATCTTGTGAGCTTTACGGTGAAAGACGCCCAGATCCAGGGCTATGGCGATCAGTACAAGAACGTTAAACGCAATCCAGTGAAGCGCTGTGTGCATCTCTCCGTCGGTTCTTCCAGATCCATCGTTAAAATGGCCGGCCGGAGCAGACTCCAGCCACGGCTTGCGCCTGGTTTCTCGTTACTTGCTCTTGGAAGATAGATTGTCTGTTGCATTGAGGTTCGTCAACTCGATTCGAACAGTTTGCCCGGCGTCGATTTTCACTGGCACGTCCCATTGCAGCCGCGCATCTCCTGCCGCCGCTGTCAGGTTGAGCGAGCTAATCCAGTAGTTGCCAGCCGGCAGGCCGGAAAGCCGTCCTCGTCCGTCCAAATCGGTGTCGGTTTTCGCCACGAGGTATTTCGTTTGCGCCTCAGCGGGCGCCATCTGCGCCACGCGCCGCCGGTGTCCGCCCTGCGCCTCAGCCCATTTCCTTGCGGGATTCACTCCGTCCAGTTCCAATTCCATGCCAGCCATGGTTTGAGGATGCGCCTGGATGAATTTCTTCAACGCGGTCATGTATTCCTGTTTCTGCTTTTCATAGCGCGCTGGATTTTCTGTCTTGTCCGCGTCGTGAAATTTCGGAACGGGAATTCCATTGGTCACGCCACCGCTGTTCGAACGTTGATAGGCCAACAAGAATTCGGGGACGTGAAGAACGTCCTCCGGCGTCACCAGCTTGTCAAAGCCCGGCAATGTGATGTCCATGACGTCGTGCTTATGCAGCCATTCTCGCATCTCGGGCGATATCTTAAGCTCATCGATAAATTTGTCGCGCGAAGGCGGCCCATCGCGTTCATCCAACTCTTTGACGATTTCGATATAGCTCTTCGTGAGCAGATAAACCGTAAATTCCCGCACGGGTTCTGCTTTCGCCGCAGTCGGAGTGACTCTCGCCGTGAATTCCAGCACGCCTGTTCCCGCTTGAGCGCACAGGCGGGCTTCCACCGCGAGACACAAAAATCCCGCCAGAACAAAGAATTTTCTCATACTGCAATCGTAGCAGAACTGTGGAACGCCTTCGTGGTTCATTCGCGACCGAATACGTACTTTCCAACACTATTAACATGCACACTAGGTGGTCGACGATTTTTCTCGAAATAGTCGAAACCCTCTTTGAGATTGATCCAGAATGCCATCACTTCCGGTTCATCTCGACGTTCTCTAGCCAGCTCGTCTAGCTCATGGTCGGTCATACGCGCCGGAAAGATCTCAATGGGCAGGTGCATTTGGCCAGTTGTGCGCGCGAGCACTGCTAACCAGTAGACTTCCTTGATCCCGTCATCTGTAATCGGCAGGCAGCCAATCGTCACGCAGTTTCCATGCAGAAAAATGTCGCCACCCGGATTTTTTCGTGACCCCAGTATGCGGTCAGATTCATTGGGATAACTCACATGCAGGCTCAAATAGAAATTGCTCTGCGGATTAAACCAGTCCAATTCATAGAAACCCTCCGGCACCTGCTCATCCCCAAACCTTCTCTTTGGACCGATTCTTCCCGACGTTGCGCAAATCGGGTATGTCTTTACGAGCAAATAGGGCTTTCCTCGTGACTCCTCGGTCCATAGTTCCAAGATTGCTTCCTTCTTAAAAGCGCGCAGAAGGATTACCCGCGGAGGGTATGACAGATCCTTTTGAGTGAAGAGTCGGCGCAAGGCTTCATCTTTTTCCTTGGCGGCCGTCCGCACCCTCGGAAAGCGGAATTGCTCTTCGCGAAATGAAATAAGTGAAGGTGCAGCGAGCTCGAAGCTGCAAAAGACGGTGCACAAGAGCAAGAGGCCTTTTGCTCGCATATTTGCTACTCGGACGAATACGATCGTAGCACTGTCTATTAGAACCGCCGGAAGACCGTCTCGATAGTGATCCAAGTCGCCACAGGACGCCGAGCCGCATCCTTCGCGGGAAGGAATTGCCAGCCGCGCACGGCACGTACCGCGTTTTCGTCCAAGCCGAGTCCAATTCCGCGCGTTACTTGAATATCCCTGGCGCGTCCATCGAGGCCAACCAGCACTCGCATGGTCACCTGCCCCTGCATTTTTGCCTTGCGACCTTCATCGGAGTACAGAGGATCACGGCAGCGCAGGCATACAACTTGAGTCGTCGCCCGCGCGTAAGGTTGCGAACCCTCACCCCAGCCTGAGCCGTCGCCCGGAAAGCTACCCATTCCGCCTCCAGGCTGTTCCTACGCCATTGGTGCCGGGTCCCGCGGAATTGTTCCTTGCAGGCATCCACGGCAGTCCCAAATCCTTTACGGCGGAGACAGATCCGGTGCGTCAGCGTCAAACGTGGTCACTTGCACTGCGAGAGTATGCGGTCGGCCATCCGGCAATCTGGGTGGCGAAAGCACAATCTTCGACGACGGCGCCAATTCTCCAGCCGTCGGCGGCAATGGGTTGCGATCACCGCCGGTGCCACGCTTTCCAGCGGAATCGACGGCGGCCTCGCGCATCCATTTCGGCGCGGCAAATTCCACCGATTGGAAGGGCTCAAGTCCGGTAGCGGGCCTCTTGGCCAGGTGTGTTGCCGCCGGATGCCACACCGCTAAGATTAACCCTCCACAGATGATCGCATGCGCTCCGATCGAGCCGAATTGCGCTCTGGCATTCCGGCCTGCTCTTCTCTCATCCAAAAGATGAATGGGCAGGCTATCCGCCGAACGGGGCAAAGCCAACGCGACGCGTGGCAGCAACCAAACACTTTGCAAATTTTCGCCAATGCGCCTTAAAAACGATGTCTGTCGGGAAAGGACTGAAGCGAAGGCGAGGCGGGTAGCAGGCATCGCACAATCTCCATCGCCGCTGGTTTTCTGCTGTCGGATCCATCAAAAGGTTGCTTGCGATTCGAAAGCCGTTCTTAGAACAGCCGGAAAGTCACTTCGATAGGCACTTGAGTCGGAACGCTCTTTCCGCTCGGGCCGACGGCTGGCCGGAACTTCCACTGCCGAACAGCTTCAATCGCTTTTTCGTCAAGTCCCAGGCCCGGGCTCTTGACTACCTGGATGTTCGTCGCGCGCCCATCGAGCGTGATGATCACCATCAGTACGACCACCCCCTGATATTTCGCCTTGCGCGCTTCGTCAGAATATTGTGGATCGGGACAATAAATGCAGCTCGGCATCCCAACGCCATTTACGCCGGCGCGGAACGCTCCGCCTCCTGTACCGCCGCCTTCACCCGGTCCCAGGCCGCCACCAGAACCACTGCCGATGCCCGTTCCATTCCCGTGCCCGAGCGATTCGCTCACGCCGTTGGCCAGTGGATCGCCGAAAGTCGGGGCATTGATATTGGAAACTTTCAAGTCTGGCGGGCCCAGCAGAGATGGGTCCATAGGAAGCTTGGGATTCGGATTTTGGATCTTTACCTGTGGTGGGGTAAATTGCGTCCATTGGAACTTCGGCAACTTGCCACGGTTCACGGGAGCCGTCGTGTGGTCGTTGGCACCGCCGCCTCCGCCAGCTGGCTTCGCTCCGGGCGGAAGCTTTGGCATATAGGGAGAAATATCGATCATGCCCACATCCGTTTTCGTCTTTGCTTGCGTCGATGACGGCTGGCGCGTAATGATCGAAAACGCGATCAAGCCAATGAACAAACCGTGCAAGCCGATTGAGATTACTTGTGTCCAGCCGAAGTTCTCGTCCTTGGACCAAATCTCTTTGACACGAACGGGCCGCACTTCGAAAGGGAGAGGAGCTTGCTTGGTCGGAGAAAACAATTCCTTCAGCCGCGTGCCAAATCCGCCAAAACCTTCCACCCAACCGGTCGAAAGCCTGCTATTCGATTGACCCTTCGGCACAGGACGGTGCTTGAAAAATTCGCCGACGTTTCCCCAGAATCCGTCTCCATATTCCGAAGGCATGAGCGTGGACTTTACATCGCTACGAATTTTTACTGGCCGCTCAAAAAGGAATTGTTTCAAGTTCGACCAAAAGTTATCCGGCATCAGTATCGGCGGCCGACCGAACCGGGGCACGGGTGCATTGCGCGCGGCATTCGCGCCCGCTACTTCAACGTTTGGACGTTGCGATGGTCCCAGGTTGAGCATTGATCCTGACAAATTCCCCGCCTTACGCGCTGACAGCCTCGCGAGCACAGTCCGTTTTGCCACTACCGGTCAATTAGACGCAATTGCAACGTATCTGGCGCCTATTCCGGTACGATTCCCACCAGGCAGGATAGGTTGCACGCCCGCTCTGGCTGACACCATACTCCATTCATTGTAACATACGTAGTTACACCACTTTCCGATGTTTCCCGCCAGGCTACAGGCGAAAACTAAGGGCTCAGAAGGGAATTGCGAATCACGGCATCCATGTCCGAACCACTCGAACTCAAAAAGACGCTTAACCTACCAAAAACCGATTTTCCCATGAAGGCAAGTCTCCCGCTGAATGAGCCGAAGCAGCTTGAAGTGTGGCAGGAAAGCAATCTTTATCAGCAGATTCTTGATGCGCGAAATGGAATGCCACTGTTTGTTCTTCACGACGGTCCGCCTTATCCCACAGGCACGATTCACCTCGGCACTGGCTTAAACAAAATTCTGAAAGATCTGATCGTGAAGACCAAGAGTATGGCAGGGCACTATGCCCCTTACGTTCCCGGATGGGATTGCCATGGGCTTCCCATCGAAACTCAGGTGGAAAAAGAACTCGGCGGCAAAGGCAAAGTTCCTCCGGCGGAATTTCGGAAACTCTGTCGCGACTTTGCGACTCGTTACGTCGAACAGCACAAAAAGGACTTCAAGCGGCTCGGAGTCTTTGGCCGCTGGAACGACCCATACTTGACGATGAGCTTCGATTACGAAGCCACCATCGCCAACGCTTTCCTCGATTTCATGGAGAAGGGTTACGTCTACCGCGGCCGCAAACCTGTGTATTGGTGTCTGTTCGACTCAACCGCGCTTGCAGAGGCCGAAGTCGAATATGAAGATCACGTGAGCCCGTCCATCTGGGTGAAATTTGCGGCGGTCGGCGGTGGCAAGAACGAGGCCGCAAAAATTGCCAGTGATGTCTCCGCCGTCATCTGGACTACCACTCCGTGGACCATCCCTCATAATCGTGCGCTCGCGTTTCATCCGGACTACGAGTACGCGGTCGTGCAAACGGAAAAGGGCAAGCTGCTGCTGGCTGTCGATCGAGTCGCTGCGCTGCAGTCCGAATGCGAGATAAAGCAGGCGGAAATTCTCGCGACGTACAAAGGGCGCGATTTCGCAGGAATGATGTTCCAGCATCCCTTCGTGCCGATTCAGGTGCCGGGCGTGCTCGCGGAATATGTCACGCTCGATCAAGGCAGCGGCATCGTTCACACCGCGCCTGGTCACGGCGTCGATGACTTCAATTCCGGCCAAAAATATGGGCTTGAAATTTATGCGCCGCTTGACGACAAGGGCGTCTACACGGAGGGCTTGCCCGAATACAAAGGCAAAGACGTCTTCACAGCGAATCCAATCATCGTGAAACTTCTCGCCGATCGCGACGCGCTGCTTGGCCATCATCCCTACAAGCACAGCTATCCGCACTGCTGGCGCTGCCACAATCCCGTGATCTTTCGCGCCACAGAGCAGTGGTTCATCGGCATGGACGCGATCCCGACTGACAGCAAAAAGTCGCTGCGTGCGGAAGCACTCGCTGAGATTCATAACGTCAAATGGATTCCAGGCTGGGGCGAAGACCGCATCTACGAAATGATCGAAAAACGCCCGGACTGGTGCGTCTCGCGCCAGCGCTTTTGGGGTGTGCCCATCATCGTGTTCTTCTGTGAGGGCTGCGACAAACAACTCGAGGATTACGCCGCACTTCGCAATGTCATCGAATGGTTCAAAAAAGAAGGCGCGGACGCCTGGTACAAACATTCTCCCGAAGAACTTCTCCCTGCGGGGACTAAATGTTCCTGCGGTGCGTCGAAATTTCGCAAAGAGAACGACATTCTGGATGTCTGGTTTGATTCCGGCTCATCGAATCTCGCTGTTTTGAAGGGCAAAGAATGGCCCGCTGACGTCTATCTCGAAGGACCGGACCAGTATCGCGGCTGGTTTCATAGTTCGCTGCTGGTCGCGACCGGTGTGCGCCATGCCGCGCCTTATCGCAGTGTCGTAACCCACGGCTGGACACTTGATGAACAGGGCCGTCCCATGTCCAAGTCACTCGGCAATTCCATCGAGCCCGCCGAAATCTCCAATAAATGGGGCGCCGATTTACTCCGCCTCTGGGTCACGTCCGTTGAATATCAGGCCGATGTGAAAATGAGTGAGCGCGTGATGACGCAACTCAGCGAAGCCTATCGGAAGATCCGCAACACCTTCCGCTTTGCGCTTGGCAACCTCAGCGATTTCGATCCTTCACGCGACACGTTGGCCAACAATCAGCTTGAAGAGATGGACGGCTGGATGATCGAGCGTACGGCCGATCTCGTCAAGAAGTGCCGGGAGTGGTATGCCGCGTACGAATTCCATCGTGTTTACCATGCCATCCACGACTATTGCGTCGTGGACCTCAGCGCGTTCTATTACGATGTCTTGAAAGATCGCCTCTACACCAAGGCGGCGAACAATCCTGCGCGACGTTCCGCACAAACCGCAATTTGCAAAATTAGCAGCGCACTCATTCGCGTTGCCGCGCCGATCCTTGTTTTTACGGCCGAAGAAATCTGGAAATATCTTCCGAAGGCCGCCGCCGAGCCAGCCAGCGTCCATATCACGCTGTTTCCTGAAGAGTCCGAGTTGCGCTCCGGCATCGGCGCTGCCCAAACGGCAGCCTGGGATCTACTCGCTAAAGTTCGCGCCGAAGTTCTTAAGGCTCTTGAAGTCGCGCGCAACGAAAAGAAGATTAACTCCGGGCTCGAAGCCAAAGTTCTCTTGAATGCGAATCCTGAACTGAAAGCGAAACTGAAAAATCATTCGTCGCAACTTCCAGCCCTGTTCATCGTGTCGCAAGTCGACTTCTTCAGCGCAGGCGCGCCCGACTACAAATCAGAACTGGTTCCGTCACTCGAGGTTTGCATCCATAAAGCCGACGGTACCAAATGCGAGCGCTGCTGGAACTATTCGACGCACGTTGGTGAAAATTCCCGCTATCCAACGATCTGCGAGCGTTGTTCTGCCGCCTTGGCCGAAATCGAATGTGCTGCGTCCGCCTCTCACGCCTCATGATTCATGCTTCCCGGCTTCGCTGGCTGATTCTCACTCTCATGACGGTTTTTCTCGACCGCCTCTCTAAAGCTGTCGTCGAAGCCAAAACCGTCGAGGGCTGGCGCCATGAGCTCATCCACAATTTCATTTATCTCGTTCACAGCAAGAATCCCGGCATTGCCTTTAGCATCTTTGCGGATAGCCACTCAGACTGGGTCCGCTATGCGCTGATGACCGGCTCGCTCGCAGTCATTGCGATCCTTGCCTGGTACCTCGTCGCGGCAAAGGGAGTGTCGTCGCGCTCCGCGGCAGGCCTAGCCCTTCTACTCGGGGGCGCCACGGGGAATCTCACGGATCGCATCCTTCACGGCGCGGTGACAGATTTTTTCGAGGTGCTGTTCGGCTCCTATCGCTATCCGGCGTTTAACGTAGCCGACTCGGCGATCACCATTGGTGCAATCCTGATTTTGCTTGACGTATTCCTTCCCACCCAGAGCACCACGAAGAACGCGGTCAAAACTCGCTAATCTCTAGGCGAACGCCTTCCACGAGTTCGATCCACACTTCTAATTGCAAACCTCGTTCGCGTTTCCCGGCGTTGATAATGCCATAGGCTTGCACTTACGTTCGGACAGTGAGGCCGTATCCAGTTGGTCGCAACAGACCGATGGTTCCGTTGACGACGAAAGCATCGGCCCGGTAGCGTGGCTTGGCAATGACGGTCACTCCCGCAAACTTGAAACTAGAACCTGCCCCCAGCGCGGCGGCAAGCCGAGGCGCCAGCATTATGTCGCAGCTGGCCATTTTTTTTGCTGCGTTCACACTCGTTGCCTCGCGTCGGCCCGACGCGATCTTTAAAGCTCAGTTCTGGGCAGAAGATGGAATTTTTTGGTACGCGGACGCTTATCGCCACGGTTTGCATTGTTTGGTTATGCCCCACGCGGGTTACATGCACACATTGCCGCGGTTGGTTGGCCTTTTGTCACTCCTACTGCCGTTGGCCTTAGCGCCATTTATCATGAACTTGAGCGCTGTGGTGGTACAGATCCTGCCCGTAAATCTGTTCTTGTCATCTCGCTTCGACTCCATACCGTACAAGAAGCGTCTGCTGGCCAGCTTCGTGTACCTAGCGCTCCCGAACTCTTCCGAGGTCCATGTAAATACAACGAACATACAATGGCATCTTGCGCTGCTAGGTTGCATGATTTTGCTGGCCCAGGCCGAGCGCGACAGACTGTGGCGGTTTTTTGAGATTCCGGCCCTAATGTTCACGTCACTGACTGGGCCATTTGTACTGCTGCTCGTCCCGGTGGCAGCCCTGCTGCGCTGGAAGCGAAAGGACGCACGATCCGCCATGTCGCTTGCCGTGCTGCTTCCCGGAGCAATTCTTCAAGCGCTGATGCTATTCATTTCGGCCAGGCAATCCGCTCCGAACGGAGCCACCCTTGCACGGCTCGTCAGCATCTTGGGGGGGCAGGTTTTCATGGCCTCATTGCTAGGCACCAAGACACTCTCCCAACTAGCTCACCACGTGCGTCTAGTTTTTGTTTTCGAGGTTTTTGCAATTGTGGCGGGGTTGGCAATTGTGCTGTACTCACTGCGCCGTGGCCCCTTGGAATTGAGGCTGTTTCTTTTGTTTGCGGTAGGGGTTCTCACGATGTCTTTGCTTCACCCTCTTGCGACCAATACGAACGAGCCTCAGTGGGAGGCCGTCAAAGAGGGTACCAGCACTCGCTACTTCTTCCTCCCCATGTGCGCGTTCCTGGCCTCGCTTTTCTGGATTGCGCACGCGGCGACGCGAAGTTTTCTCCGCTACGGAGCGGCTGGAATCCTCTTGCTTCTGCTGCCCATCGGGATTTGTCGAGACTGGGCGTATCCACCCTTCGTGGATCTCGATTTTCAGGAGTTTGCGACCGATTTCGAACGTGCGGCGCGTGGCACAAAGATGACGATTCCCATAAACCCGAATTGGCAGATGGAGTTGATCAAAAAGTGACGCAGTCGCCTTGGCTCTTTCACAAATCCTGAGCACGTCCAATTCTTGGGACTCTTTTTCGCCTCCCTGTATTGACGACAAAACCTTGGGACCTCGCGCCCGCGTCCCCTTGATGCGGGAAGAATGCTGCCTGTCAGAAATGGCACGAACATGTCTAACTCGGTAGCGGACGCGACGCCAGGCTACCACCACAACAAGCAGTACAAATAGGAACCAAAGAAACCTCAGCGGGACCAACTTTTTGCCCGGTAGCGTTAGACGAGGCTGGCCAAGAGCCTAAAAGCAGTGAGCTTTTGTCAGCACCGACCCTTCAGGCCGGTTGACGGAGGCATTTTCAGGCGATACGTTAAATTATGGCTGTCCTGCCCGCTTCACCCGAACTCATAGCGTCTCCCAATACGGCTGGACTAACTCTGCTCAGCGTGGTCATCCCGGCCCATAATGAGGAAGGATGTGTCGGTTCCACAGTTGCGCACCTTCATCTAGAGCTGCGATTGCGCGGCGTGCCTCATGAGATTGTCGTTGTGGATGACGGCAGTACCGACGCGACCTGGCAGAAGCTCCTTGATCTCTGTAACCACATTCCTGAACTGAAGCCCGTCCAGAACTATGGACAACACGGATTCGGACGCGCTATTGCGAGAGGCTTTGCGTGCATGACTGGTGACGCCGCGGTTGTGATGATGGCCGACGAATCCGACGATTGCCGGGACGTCGTGCGCTATTGGGAACTCCTGAACGAGGGCTGGGATGCTGTGTTTGGCTCGCGGTTCCTCAAGGGAGGAGGAGTTATTGATTACCCTTGGCTGAAACTGAAGCTGAACCGCATGGCAAATTTTCTGATAAGGCTAATGTTCGGAATAAAGCTAAACGATACGACCAACGCCTTTAAGGCCTATCGAGCCACTGTGATTGAAGGTTGCCTTCCGCTTCTCTCTCCGCATTTCAACCTAACCGTGGAACTGCCGCTGAAGACAATCGTCCGAGGATACAGCTGGACCGTCGTGCCGATTACCTGGAGAAACCGGCGCGTAGGCAATTCCAAATTGTCCATCAAGGAGATGGGCAGCCGATATCTCTTTATCTGCCTGTATATGTGGCTGGAGAAATACTTCAGCCGCGGCGATTACAAAAAGCGGCAACCTTAGTCCCGACGTTCATTCCTGCGTGAAAGTCTGCATGCCAGCGTTTGCGTTTCGGCACAGCAGCCAGGCCGTCGCGTTGACAGTCTAAGCGCCCGCCGATAGCCTCAATAATGAACATGAACGTGAAGCCCGAGGATCTAACAGCAGCGGTCGATTCAACCGATGGCACAGCCCGCGTCAAAACAATTGCGTTCCATATCTCGGTTTTCTTTGCGGCCTTCCTGGTTGTCTTCTCACGGCGTCCCGACGCCATCCTGAATGCCCAGTTTTGGGCGGAAGACGGAAAGTTTTGGTACGCGGACGCTTATCACTTCGGTTTGCATTCTTTGCTAATGGCCGAAGCGGGATATCTGCACACTTTGCCTCGGATCGTAGCCCTTTTCACACTCTTATTTCCGTTGGCTGTGGCGCCGCTGCTCATGAATCTTTGTGCCATCGTGATGCAGATCTTGCCGGTAAATCTTTTCCTCTCATCCCGATTCAGCTCGATATCGATGGGAACACGCCTGCTCGGATCGCTCATGTACCTGGTTCTTCCAAACTCGTTCGAAATCCATGCAAACTCAACCAACATTCAGTGGCATCTGGCCCTGATCGGATGCTTGGTCTTGTTGGCCCAGCGCAACGAGGAGCGGACTCGGCGAATATTTGACCTTGCGATCCTCGCGTTGGTTGCCATTGACAGCCCCCTGGGAATCCCATTGATCCCGATTGCCGCCTTATTGTGGTGGCAACGCAGAGATGTCCGCTCCAAGCTGTCGCTTGCGATGCTGATTCCTGGGACCGTTTTCCAGATAGTGGCCGTATTGCTTTCGCATTCCCGCCGCTCCGCGCCGAATGGCGCCACTCTTACGAGACTGACGAGCATTCTCGGAGGACAGGTTTTTCTTTCCTCTGTGCTCGGCCTCAGGACATTCATCCAACTCTACTTCGTGCAGCACCTGCGTTATTTGTTCGTGATTGAGGCAATTTCCCTGATCGCCGGTCTGGCTATCATTTTTTATGCCTTTCGCTACGCTCCCACGGAACTGAAACTGTTCATCTTATTTGCAACGCTGGTGCTTGGAATGGCTCTCAGCCATCCTCTTGCCAGCATGGAAAGTGAATATCCGCAGTGGGACTTGATGCAAATTCCAGGTATTGGTAACCGGTATTATTTCTTTCCGATGCTTGCCCTTCTTGCTTCTTTGGTTTGGATGTTGAAGTCCTCAGCCTTCAAATCCAGGATTCCGCGGTACGCTGCCGTGCTATTTCTCTCCTTATTGTTGGTTGGGATCTATCGCGACTTTGAATACCGCCCCTATACGGATTTGCAATTCCAGAGATTCGCCGCCGAGTTTGACCGGACCGCTCCCGGGACGCAGTTCGCGATTCCTCTGAATCCGGTCATTCAGGGTTATGACTGGACAATGCAGCTGACCAAGCGATAACCAGAACGGTAAGACCCTCGTCCAACCTCTTCGAACCGGCTTGATGCTAGCATCACAGCCGCACTTCCGGGGATGCTTGGTGCTGTGCCTCTGCGCCGGGATGTTGCGAAGTTGCCACGTCAACGCAGCAAAACATCGGTCGTGAGGATACCATTCTCAAAACGGAAATGAATTCCGAACCCAAGCGGCAAGATTTGCTCGTTCCGAGCGCCGGCCGCGGCACGCGTCTCGACCGCTGGCTTGCCGATCAGTTTCCGCACCTCTCGCGTGCGCGTTTGCAGGAACTAATCGAAGCTGGCCTGGTCCTGGTGAATGGCTCCGCTGCGAAGCCTTCGCAAAAACTCCGCGGAGGTGAGCATGTGATCGTCGAAGCGCGGCCGCGCCCGCCACTTCGCGCCCAGCCTGAGTCAATCCCTCTGGAAGTCACCTACGAAGACGACGACGTTCTCATCGTCAACAAACCCGCAGGAATGAACGTCCACGCCGGAGCAGGGAATTCCCACGGAACGCTCGTGAATGCGTTGCTCGGACGCGGTCACACTCTCTCCCGCGGTGGAACGCAAGACGATGGTCCGCTCCGTCCGGGAATCGTGCACCGGCTGGACAAGGAAACGTCCGGCCTCATCGTCATCGCCAAGAACGACTTCGCCCACGCGAGACTTGCAGAATCCTTTCGCACTCGAGCTGTCAAAAAAATCTACATTGCGCTTGTCGAGGACAGACTCGAAAAGGCGCAAGGTATAATCGAGTTGCCAATTGGCCGCGACCCCGTTCATCGCACACGTATGAAAGCATTCGCGAAGCAGCCGCCTTCAGCCCGTCCAACACACGCCGGACGCACGCGCGAAGCTCTGACCGCATGGCGCAAGCTCGCCGAATATTCCGCCGCCACACTAATCGAAGTCCAACTCCACACCGGTAGAACGCATCAAATCCGAGTGCACTTCTCCGCAACAAAGCATCCGCTCGTCGGGGACACTTTATATGGAGCTGCGCGACAACTGCTTGTCGGCAAGACCGAGCTTCCCGTGCTCGGCCGGCAGTTTCTCCACGCTGCAAAACTCGGATTTCCGCATCCCCGAACCGGCCAGTGGGTCGAGGCCCGCGCGCCGCTGGCTCAGGATCTGCGGCAATTCCTTGAGAATTTGGTCGCGGCGGAAGGTGCCGATCTTACTGCGGTCCAGGAATACTTCTAAATTCGCTATGCGTTCGATCCCCTTCAAATTGACGCTGCGGTCGCAAGCTCCCTATACTTTCTCATCATGAAACGTCCACCCCTCACCCTGATCGCCAGCTTCGCGCTGCTCGCGTTTCCTTTCGCCGAATACGCGCAGCAACCGCCTCAGGAACCGAAGCCTCCCGCGCAGCAACCGGCGCCCACAACGCCGCCGTCCGATGCTCAACAGCCCCCCACTTTCATCAGAGAAGTCAATCTCGTCGACGTCTTGCTCACCGTTCTCGACCGCCGCAACAAACTGGTTTCTGATCTCGACAAGGGCGACTTCAAAATTATCGACGACAACTCTCCACAGGAAATTCGTTTTTTCGGCAAGCAATCCGACCTGCCTCTTCGTATCGGAATGCTCATGGATACGTCCAACAGCATCCGCGACCGCATCAAGTTTGAACAGGAAGCCGCCGTCGATTTTCTCTACAGCGTCTTGCGCCGCGGAAAAGATCAGGCTTTTGCGATGACCTTCGACGACGAGCCCCAGATCATCCAGGCATTTACAGGAGATGGCGGACTTCTCCGTGATGAAATCAACAAAACTCGCGCCGGTGGTGGGACTGCTGTATACGACGCCATCTACGAAGCTTGCTCAAAGCAGCTCAGCAATCCTCCGCGTCCTCCGGGCGATCAGCCAGATGTGGTTCGCCGCGTAATGGTCCTCATCAGCGACGGGGACGATAATCTTTCCAATCACACGCGGGCCGAAGCCATCGAAATGGCCCAGCGCACCAACGTCGTGATTTACTCGATTAGCACCAGCACTCAGTGGATCCAGCTTTCCCAGACGGATCCGTCAAAGGCTGCGAGCCGCAAAATGCACCTGACTGAAGGCGACGAAATTCTGAAAAATCTTGCGGAGGAAACTGGGGGCCGCGCTTTCTTTCCCTATCACGTTGATGACCTCAACCAATCGTTCCAGGACATCGGGGACGAACTCAGAAATCAGTACACCATCACCTACAGTCCGTCGAATTTCGTGGCCAACGGCAAATATCACAGAATCAAAATCGAAATTCCGAACCACAATGGTTATCAGGTACGTGCCCGCCGTGGCTATTTTGCAAAGTCGCGCACCTCTGCCGCCAAACCGGCACAGAGCCCCGTTCCTCCCGCTCCTGCCGGCCAATCGCCGCCTGCGAAGCCCTAGCGTTCAGACGGAACCTCTATCGCCTTGTAGGGCGTCTTTCCTAAAGCATCAGAGTGCTTTGAGGATGGATCTTTAACAGACAACTGGCGAGGACTACTTCGAGGTATCGTGAAACAAGAACGCGTCTGATTCAATGTTCCCGCGCTCTATCGCGATCTGCTTTCCATCTTTCGAATAGGCGTACCGGAAAATCAAATCCTTGGGAAAAAAAGTAACCTGATTGCGATTCTTTCCGTCCATCGGTTGCGTCCAGAGATTGTCTACTCCCTTTTCACGCACCACATATACGATCGATTTTCCGTCCGGCGAAAACACTGGCGTGGAGGTCATCCGCGAATCGGCGTCGACATACACCGTTTTTGCGCCATCCGTTGGATCAAGCCGGATCATCAGCTTGTGATCCTCTTCCCTGACTTCCACGGACGAGATGAACTTTCCGTCAGGAGAAAGCTCGAACTGCCCGATGGGTGACTTCACGACTGTCTCGGGCGTCCCACCGGCCGTGGCAACTCGCTTCACATAACGATGATCCGCTTGGTCTGTGTAGTAGACCCACTTGCCGTCCGGAGTACACACAGGCTCCCTGTCGTTCTGGCCTGTCGTCAGTTGACTAACGTTGGTGCCGTTGGCTTCCATTCGCCACAAATTTACTGCCGGCGCACCGGAACGATTCACGCGGCGAAACACGATGTAGCGCCCATCTCCACACCCGCTTGCCTGGTCTGAGATATGCGTCTGATCATTCAGCAGCATGGTCTCCTGGCCCGCCGTACTCACGGCCTTCAACTCTCCTGCCTGCGGCACGATCAGCCGTCCGTCTGCCATCCATCCCCAACGCCATAAGTTCATGTGAGACGACAGGGGCACGGGCTTCAATTCCGACGGCGATGACGCCGCAGCAACGTCCAGTTCGAACGTGAGCTTGGTCTGATTCGCAACCATCGTCTTTCCATCCGCCGCGAGACTCGGGTGCCCGTAGTCGTTCGTGTCGTGCGTCAGCAAGCGGTATTCGCCGCCTGGGTAGCTGAGAAATCCCAACTGCGCTTGCAGTGGCCCTGAGCTCAAGGATGTCGAAGGTACAATCAGGCCGCGTCCGTCCGGCATCCAAACGGGCTGGTAAAAAATCCGATCTCGCGTGACGGCAAAGTTCGTTTCTTTTCCCGTCGCGGTGTCCACCAAATCGAATCCGCCGATGCTGTCTTTTGTCGGCTGTACGATCGGAATCAAAATTGTCTTGCCGTCTGGTGACCACGCTGCCGTGTAGCTGTCGCTTAGGATCGTGCGGTCCTTGAAGAGTTGTCGCTCGTCGCTCCCATCGCTCTTCATCATGATGAGATCCCAATACGGTGAATCGTGTTTTTCTCTCAAAAACGCGAACCGTTGCCCATCTGGAGAAAATGTCACTGGGCTGTCCACGTCACGAACTACCACGTGCGGCGTTCCGCCAAGCACCGGCGCCGCATATAAAATCCCGATGACGTGTTCTTCCTCATCTCGGCGCAGAAAATACAGATAGCTTCCGTCCGGAGAAAATGTAAGCGACTGATATCTGGTTGCCGCCGGCGCGACCACCTGCGTATTGCTTTCGGTCGCGATATGGCGCAGCCAAAGCGACTCCAAACCATTTTCCGAATGCACCTGAAGCAAATATTTTCCATCGGGCGAAATCGAAGCCATCGACACATGCCCGCTATTCGTCAAATTCGTAATTTCGAAGCTTTCAAACGGCAGATGCTTAGAATGCTGCAGCAGGGAATAGATCCCGTAGCCCGCCGCCGCAACCAGCGTGACCAAGATCAGTCCAACCAGCACAGTGCCCAACTTGTTCTCTTTAGCCGCGGCCACAATCACCGAACCGCTCGACCTCACCGCGCTCCCCTGTGCCGCCGGAGCGCCAGGCGCAGAAGCCACCGCGTTCACTGTCAGCGGCGATGAACTCATCGCGGCCGGCGTCCGCCCCGAGTCAGTTTCGCGCTGCAATCTTTTCAAGTCAGCGCGAACTTCCGCAGCCACCTGGTAGCGTACGTCGCGATCCTTCTCCAATGCCTTATTCACAATCCGCTCGAACTCCGCCGGCAGGCTCGGATTGAGCGTCACCGGCGAAATCGGCGAGCTGTGCAGAATCTTGTCGAAAATCACCGCGCTCGTTGATCCCGGAAAGGGATTCTGGCCGGTCACCATCTGATACAGCACTGCGCCCAGGGAAAATAGGTCCGTTCGCGCATCGAGTTCCTCGCCGCGCGCTTGCTCCGGAGACATATACGCAATCGTGCCGACTGCCGTGCCCGGACTCGTTAAATGTGTCTCGTCAGGATCGATCGTGGCGCCCTCGGCATCCATCGCCGATCCGTTCTTGACGAGTTTGGCCAGCCCGAAATCCAAAATTTTTGCCTGCCCGCGATCCGTCACAAAAATATTCGCCGGCTTGATGTCGCGATGCACGATTCCTTTTTTGTGCGCCGCATCCAGGGCGTCCGACAGCTGAATTCCAATTTCCAGCGTGCGCCCAAATGTCAACGGAGCATTTAAGAGCAGCGTGTCGAGAGACTGGCCCTCAAGCAGTTCCATCGCAAGAAATGTTTTGCCGGCGTCCTCTTCAATCGCGTGCATCGTACAAATCCCCGGATGATTCAGCGATGAAGCCGAACGCGCCTCCCGCAAGAAACGCTCCAGCGTTTGCGGATCGCGATGCTTGTCCTGGGGCAGGAACTTTAGCGCAACTCGGCGCCCGAGCTTTGTGTCTTCGGCTTCATACACAACGCCCATGCCTCCGCGCCCCAGCTTGCGGAGAATCCGGTAATGTCCAATCAGTTCGCCGTCCATCGTGGAAGTGGAATGTTAACGGCTGGCCGCAAGCCGGTCAATTACGTCGCACGGGGAAACAGCAGAAAAATCAGCCGCGCTGCTGAAAATCAACGATCTTCGGGCAGCACTGGTAACACCGCCATATTTCCCGTTCCCGGCTCGTCGCGAAGCTTCACGTAAAGGAGAGTCCCATTTGGCCGTGGCACATTCAGCGATGTGTCCGCGAAACCAGCAGGTACGGGCACGTTGTGTGTAAATTGCGGATCAGAAGCCACCGATTCCAGCAGGAAAAGATTTGACCCGCTCAGTCTGCACTGCTTATCGGGACTATCCGGGCATCGAATCTCTTTCAAGCCCGGCAGTCGCACCAGCGTCGCCAGCGGTATCCAGTCTCCCTTGCGGCCGTCTTCGGAAACTGCACGGAACCGCAGCGCGCCAAATGCCGACGGCCCGAAACTCTTCAGCGGTTCCAGACTTGCCAACGCCGTTTCCGTGTCTTGCATCACCAGATTTCCTTCGCCGACACTCAGCATCGCCCGAAATGATTCGTCTTCGCTCGCAACCTCAATTGTTTCTTTGTGCGAAAATCTTTCCGGCAGTTCCGACTTAACAAAAAACGAAATCTTCCCGTCTTGCGGCAACAATTCTTGGTTTGCCAATCGAATCGCCGACCGATTCGGCCCCGCTTGGATGGACTTGCTTACTAGCGAAACTCGCGGCCGTGCCGGTTGAACCGTGGTCTGCAAGTCCAGCACCCTGCCGTCTTTCAGCGCAACTCGTGCAACCAGATTCTGCTGCGGCTGAAATGAAGCTGTCGATGCCGTTTCAGGCGCCGCAAGGTACAGCACATCTTTGCGATCGGCGCGCGAGAGTTTCGCTGGCGCGAAATGAATCCCGTTCAACTCAAAACCATTCACTTCGTCCAGCCGCGTTCCCTCGAGTACTCCCTGTTTGTCTCCAGCACTGATCGTGAAGTCGTCCAGCTTCGCCGCTTCGGAATACGCCTGCAACGTCATTTCGTCTGCACGCGTTTCGCCAAATCGCTGCACAAGAATTTTCACCGGGCCCGTCGGCGAATCTTTCATCGGAACGTGGACTTCGATTTCGTTTGTTCCATTCGCCTTCCAGTTCAGCTTCACTTCTTTTCCGTCTTGCGCTTTCAGCGTAACCTTCTCCGCGCAAACGGCGCAGATAGACTGCAGATGCAAAGTATCATCGCGTCCAACGATCAGCGCGCCCTGATCCGCCGCGGGAATCGTCCAGTCTCCCCGTTGCGCGTTCCGGATGTGAAAACTTGGCCCTGCGAACGACTCAAATCCCCATTTTCCATGTAACGTACCTACAACCTGTGTATCGAGGTCTGCTGTTTTCACGTGGCTCGTGTCCACAACAAATCCGCCACGTATCGCATCGGCCTTTGCCGGCAAGTCCACCTCGGACCCGCTTTTGGTTTGCAGGCTCAGCACAAAATCGTGCGCAATATCCGTCGAGAATACCAGCGGCGCGCCCTCCACCGGCAGCACCAGCCCGGGATTCTGCAAACAGAAAACCTGCTCCGCATTCGGATTCCTCAGCGGCGGCATTTGCGGCGCTTCCACCGCCGGCAGTCCCACGACGATCACCGACTTTGGATTGCGAAACGACGGCGGATTATTCAAATGCAAGTTCAGTTGCTCGGCTTTAGGCATTGCGAGGGCGGGAATATACTGAAATTCCGCAGAGTGAATATTTCCAAGCAACCGCGCCAGATCCACGACTGCTCCCACATACGCACTGTAAAATCCCCCTCCTGCCATGGGCGTCGTGCTGATTGCACCGATCAAGTCGGAAGACGGTCCGGTCGTCAACGCGGACACAACAGACTGGCTGTGCCCGTCATCCAGCACCAACCGGTCCGTGTTCTGGGTCAAGCACGTCGCTTGTTGCTCTACGGGACGTTCAAAGCACTGTTGGTCGATCTTGATCCGCAGCGTTTTGGCCATTTGCACTGAACGTTCGTGCAACTCCTTCGGGTCAGTGTCCGAAGTCTCGCGTACTTCACTCAAATATTTTTCCAGTCGCGAACGGTACAGCCCCGCCTGATTCAAGTCCTGCGATGCGCGTACAAATATTCCCGGCACAGCCCGCACTGCCGTGCGCAGAGTTGAAAATCCTCCGCTCGTTTCGGGAGCGAGAAACACCAGCACCTGTTGCGCATCCTGCGGAACCGTAACGACAATTCCTTCCTGACGCACCTTCTTGTTCCACGTCTCCGCGCGTGTGAACCATTCCTCCGGCGGAGGATTCGTCGATCCCCGCAGAAATGCCACGATCATCAGATAACGCACGGATTGCGACTCCGGAAAATCCGGATGGATCCAGATTCTGTCGCCAGGCAGGAAATTTGCCACTTCTGCGATTGGCAGGGATTTTCCGGCCCGCGAAACCTTCATTTCCACGCGCGGTCCGATCAAATCAAACGCTGCCGCCTCAGCTCTTACAACATGAGGAACTGCCAACGTCACAAGATAGAGAAAAACCGCTCGAACCAAGATCTTCTGGACGATAGAAACATCCCGAGTCGTCAAAAACACTCCCTGTTCGCTTTCTGGCCTGGGTAATATATCTTTGTATTTTCTTGAACAAATACCACGCCATCAATTATAGCGCGTCGGTAATGTGCGTAACGATTTTCCGACCGTTGTGTCCGTCAAATTACGATGCTCGTCGGTTTGAAAAACTACTAGCTCTTCGGTGCGTAATATCCTTTACGCGTCAATATCCTGTAGTCCTTGTTCGCCGTCTCGACTTTTACTTTGCGGAATCTCCCGTCCTTCGAAGTGTTGGTGGGGTAGTAGCCCACCGTGTACTGGCTCCGCAGCTCTTCTGATATCTGATCGAACGCCTCATTCAATTTCTTTTCCGACGAAACCTCAATCGTGCGCCCGCCCGTTTCGTCGCTCAACTTCTTCGCCACATCCGGCCGCCACGAATAGCCCGGATCGTGTACTAGCAGCACGTGCACCACCGTGTCCGTCCGCTGCGCGGATTCAATTGCTTCCTCCAACCGGAGCTTGCTGCCCTCATCCTGCGCGTCCGTGAGAATTACTAGCGCCTTCCGCCCCGCTTCCGTCGCCAGCTTTTCGCCGCAGGCCAAATACACCGCGTCGTAAAAATGGGTTCCTCCGGTGTTCGACGGAATTGTTCCCGGGGTCACCACGCCACCACTGATCGCTCCGATTCGCGCCTTGTTGATCGCTCTTTGGATCTGCGCGCGGTCGTCCGTAAAATCGGCAAGCAGGTCCACATCCAGGTCGAAACTGAGAACCATCGCCATGTCGCCCTTGCGCATCACGCGTTCCAGAAATCGCGATGCCGCTTCCTGCTCCGCTCCCAGCCGGTTCTGCTCGCTTCCGCTGGTATCAATCAGCAGGCCCAGCGTGATCGGCAGTGTCACCTCTTTTGAAAAAAACGCGATCTTCTGTTCTTGATTGTCTTCAAAGATTTTGAAGTCTTCCTGCTTCATATCGCCTACGATGCGCTTGTTCTTGTCACGCACCGTCGTAAACAGGTTCACAAGGTCTACCGTCGACTTCAAAGACGGTCCCTGCGATGGCTCTTGCGGAATTGCCGGCAAAGCCAGAGTGGCTGCGACCGCTATTGACACCGCCAGCTTTAGCAAACTCTTCAGAGAAGGCATGTATACTTTCCTCGATGGCAGTTAGCCGCCCAGCAGATGCAGGTGCCAGGCAGCACATGAATGTCCCGGCTCATCTTCGCAACCGGGTAGGGTTGTCTCTGCATCCATACGATGCAAGGATGCGTGAGGAAGGATGCGTCAGCGACATCGTTCCTCACATTCGAACGCTCAAAAGTCTGGCTGGGAGAACATGAAAAGTCCACGGAAAATAACCGTCCACTGGCTCGCTCCGGTCTTGCTCGCTACGGCCATTCTGGTGTCGCCCACCAGCTTTGCCGCGCAGGACCCTCCTTCGGCTCCTGTTCCCAAGGTTCCGCAGGATTCTCCCGCGCCACCACCGGTCAAGCCTCAAGACGCACAAACGCCCTCCAACCAAAATCAGTCCGACAGCCAGACCACGTTGAAATTCGCCGTAAACTACGTTTTTCTCCCGGTCACCGTGAAAGACAGCGAGGGCCGTCTCGTTCCCGATCTTACTCGTAACGAATTTCGCGTCCTCGACGACAACGTCGAACAGCGCATCGAGTTTTTCTCTGCCGAAGCCTTTCCGTTGTCCGTAGTCGTCCTGCTCGACAACGACCTCAAAGCGAAGGACGCCGAACAGGTCGAATCGAGTCTCTCCGCCATCATTGCGGGACTGAGCGCCAATGATGAAGCTTTCGTCTGCCGCTTCGATTCCAACTTTCATCCCGGTAAGGGCTTCACTCGGGATCAGGACAAACTCCTCACCGAATTGCACCGCACTCGCCTTGATAAAGACCGCCCGGACGTCGCTGCCCCCGCTCCCGGCGGCCCTTTTACGGTACCCACGATTAACGGCCAGTCCGTTACCAGTCCAGGCTCACCCCCAACGGCTCCATCGACCATGGTCATCGGTGAAAAATCCACCAAGGCGCTCGATGACGCCGTTTACGAAGCGGCACAACTTTTGAAAGACCGTGGCCGCGACCGCCGCAAGATGATTTTCCTGATTTCCGACGGTGAAAACGGCAAGGGCAATCGCAATACTTACGGCAACACCATTAAAGAACTCCTCCGCTACGGAGTTTCTGTCTACAGTCTTGGCGTCGGCGGTGGCTTCTACGAACGCAAATTCTCTCGTCTCCAGTCCTACGCGCACGATTCGGGGGGAGATGTCTTTTACGCCGCGAGGCGCAATTCACTCGAAGAACTTTATTCTCGTGTCACCGAACAAGCCCGCAACCAATACACCCTCGGCTACAATCCGCGTGGCAACGATCGCGCCAAGGATTATCACACCGTCGAAGTTCGCGTCCGCCGCGCGGGGCTCGACGTCCGCACCCGCGGAGGCTACTACTCGGTAACCGCTCCTCGATAAGCCGCGCCCTCGACGAGCCGGACCCTTGCCAGGCCACGATTACGCCTTGCAGCCGCCGGCCTTCGCTTCCTTGGCCTTCCGCAAAAAATCACTTCCAACTGTCCTCAATCACGATTCCTCTTGACTACCGCCCTGGCAGTCTTTATACCGTGCTGCATGAGCACGTGTCCGCCGCGCAGGTCACGATTGCTCGTCACTCAAAAGGAGCCCGTTCATGAAGAAAAAGGCCAAGAAGGCCCCGAAAAAGGGTAAGTAGTCTTTGCAGAATTCAAGCAGGGGCGCGCATCGTCGTGCCCCTGTTTTTATGACCATGACCAATTGGCAGAAGATCGTCTGCTCGAAAGCACCTTGTGGGATGGGCCGATTGCTCGTCAGCGCATACTGATGCCTGGATCGGGGCGGGTCCTAGATTTCGCCAGCTCCGTTTCAATCGCACTCAGCAAAGGTTGCACACCGTCTTCCTTTGCCACCACGCATCGTACACCCACCAATTTAGCCGCGGCTTCCAGTTCATCCGTTTTGTAGAGTGTGTACATCACGATGGGGACCGACGGCATAATTCTGTTGAGCTGTGTGGCCGCCGTCAGTCCATCCGACTGATGCATTCTGAAATCTATCAGCACCAAGTCGGGTTGTAATTGCGTCGCTTTTAGAACCGCCTCGGTTCCATCCACGGCTTCGCCGCAGATCTCCCAGTCTGGACGCAATACAAACACCGTCCTGAGTGCACTCCTCATGGACTCGCGGTCGTCCGCTATCAGAATTCTCGCCACACAACCTCCCTACCGCCATCTAAAACCTTCAATTTTTTCGTGTGAGGAGGCTACTTGGGCCGTGCGTTGCTTTGTATCCAGCAAATACCTTAGCCCTTTAGACCTGGAGCGCAGTCCCCTCACAGGCCGCTACGCCGTGCAATGAGAATGGATTGCCAAATAAGCGGTGATTTCTCTGAGCTTTCTGAGGTTTTTACAGTTGGTGGGCTCGATGGAGGAAGAGCAATTTCGACACGAATCATTTGCCCGAGATCAGAGCCTCTTCATGTCCCGGGCAGATCGGCCGATACGCGCAAGATCTGCATTGAAATCCCGGCTTTGCTAGAAACTCGCCTGCGCGAATCTCTGCCGCCGTCTCCTGGACCATTTTCTGCGCCTCGTCCAGTTGTTTTGCATCGCGCGTCGTCTCCTGCCGCTGATTGTTCTGCAGGTAGTGGAAAACCAGCCGCACCGGGTTCAGCTCAAGTATCTCTTTCACTGCAATCGCGTAGATGCTTAGTTGTAAGTCCTTTTTCGCGTCCGAGTCTTTCCTCGGTTTTCCCGTTTTGTAGTCCACGATTTCCACGTCTTTGCGGCCCAGCGAATTGATCTGATCGATTCGCCCTTTCATGACTACGTTGTTTTCCAGATCCAGCTCAAAGCTCTTTTCCTGTTCCAGAATTTCCGGCAAAGACTCCATCATCGCGGCATAAAACGTGCGCAATTGCTCCAGGCCGTCTTTCTTGTACTCTTCTTCCTGGTAGTCATCCTCGAATCCGACTGCCGACCATTCCGTCTCATAGATTCGTTTCACTTCTTCAAACGGCAGTCGGTTGCCCTTTTTCACCTCTACCATCGCTCGTTTGATCGTCGAATGAACCACTCTCCCGAACGTCAATGTCGCCTTGGCTTCTCCTTCAATCGACCACAGCTTCTCGAATAGAAATTGTTGCGGGCAGCTTCGATATCCCATCACGCTCGATGGACTTAGCCGCAAGGGTTCCGGCACGTCCGGATGATAGGTTTCCGCCCATTCCGCAATGCGCGAAAAAATCTTTGCCGGGCCACCGGCAGGGAACAGGTTCAGTTCCTCACTTGCCGCCGCTACTTCTGCTTCCGTGCGGACGACCGCCGACTTGGGCGCAATTTGCAGAACATCGCGCTTCCTGATTGCGGGGTCCATCAGAATATCTTCAATAAACAACGGAACCTTCGCCTTTCGCTCGGCAACCGTCGTCAGCGTCAGTCGATCCTCCGCCCGCGTCAGCGCCACGTAAAACAGCCGCCGTTCTTCCTGCGTGTGGTAATCGCCTTGCGGCAATTCTTCCTTCATCAGCTCGACGGGAAACTCAAACAGCGGAGCGCGATCACTCACTGGAAAAGCCCGTGAATTTACGCGCAACACAAACACCTGTGGAAATTCCAGCCCCTTCGCTCCGTGCACTGTCATCAGCTGCACCGCGTCGCCCGGCGCCTCATCGTCGAGTGCGATCGTTCCGTTGGCCTGCTGGAAGTAGTCGAGATATTCCAGGAATTCGTTGAGTTGCCGCGTCTCGCTCTTGGGCTCCCATTCCTTCACGAATTCGATTAGGCGCTGAACGTATTTTCGGTCCTGCCTGCTTGCCCGTTGCGCAATTTCCAGCCATTCCATTAGATCGCTCAGAATTTCTCGCGCCGTTCGCTGCCTCATTGCCTTTCGCTGCTCGCTCAAAAACTCCAGCAACGTCCCAACTGCGGCATGCGATGCATCGAACGGCAACTCGCCCTGCGGCAACTGCAGTACGTCGTAAATTGCCTTCCGCTCTTTTCGCGCGCGCTCAGCCAGCCGCACAATATCCGGCGCTTCAAGTCCCCACGCAGGCGCCGCGAGAGCGCGCACACACGCTACGTCATCGTATGGCTTTGCAATCACCCGCAAGTAAGCCAGCACATCGCGCACCAGCGGATGATCCAGGATCGAGAGGTTGCTGATCACGAAGGGTATCTTGCGTCGTGACAATTCTTCCACCAGAAGATCTCGATGAGCATGCTGCCGGTACAGCACCGCAAAATCCCTCCATCGCCGGCCAGCCCGGTGGCTCCGTTCAATTTCTCGCGGCACCCAACTCGCTTCGTGCTCCTTGCTCGCAAACTCGACAATCCGGACCCGTTCACCTTCCGCTTTGCCCGCATGCAGGATTTTTTTCGGAAAGTCCGCGCTCGTTTCGTTGTGCGAAATCGCTTGCGTCGCCACACGCAAAATGTTGGGCGTCGATCGGTAATTTTCCTGCAGCAGGACGCGCAATTTTGTCGAGTCCTCGCCCTCTTTCCATTCCGCAAACCGTTGCAAAAATAGTTTGAAGCTTCCGAACGATGCGCCGCGAAAGCGGTAGATTGCCTGATCGTTGTCTCCCACAACCACAATGTTTTGTGGCGGAGCCGCGATCAACTCAAGCAATCTCAACTGCGCGATGTTGGTATCCTGAAATTCATCCACCAGGATGTGCCGATATCGCCTTTGCAGCTTTTCGCGCAGCGTCGCGTCCTGTTCCAGCAGCTTCACGGCTTCCGTCATCAATCCATTGATTGCGACGGCATTCTTCTCACGTAACAACTCTTCGCTTGCGCCATACGCTCGCGCAATCTCTCGCTGCTTTTCTACCTCTTCCAGTCGCTCCTTATACGTTTCCTCTTCGAGTTGTGATCGCTCCGCTTCCAGTCTTGTGGCTAAACTGTCCGCATATTCCTGGTACTTTTCGCAGGAAACCAGCTCGTCCTGGCAACGCGAAAAGAATTGGATGAAATCCGTCAGAAATTGTCCCGGCTCCGCAAGCCGCCGGTATCTTTCAAGCTGCAGCCTCCTCATATTTCGCCGCAGCAAAATCCAGTGATCCACTTGCTCGAGAGGCAACCGTCCGGGCGCGCCCTGTTGCAGAATCGTTTCGCAAAACGAATGGAACGTCGTGAGCGTAATTCCGTCTGCCCGCTCGGCGCAGCTTTTCATTACGCGCCGGTGCATTTCACCCGCGGCTTTTTTTGTGAATGTCAGTCCCAGAATGTTTTCGCCGAGCAGGGAACTGTCCCGTTCAAGCAGGTGCCGGATTCGCTCCGTGATGACGCGGGTCTTGCCGGTTCCCGCCCCCGCAATCACCAATAGTGGCCCCTCGCCGTGCTCAATCGCACGCCGCTGCGCCGCATTCATCTCGAGTCCGGGAGCAGTCGCTACCGCGCGTGGCTCATTTTCAAACAGATCAAACAGCGTTGCCATATCCCCGTCAGGGTACCGCGTTTCAAGGCGAAGAGGAAGCGAAGAAGCTATAGAGGGTGCACGACATAGAAGTGAGAAAGGCGTGAGAATAGGATGGTAAGGTGGTATTCTTACGGCTATTATAGCCGTAAGGAGGAAACATGCCTGATTCTCGCGAAGTTCCGGCACGTATTCGTGATCTCGCTGCGCAGCTGGCGCAGGCTAGACCGATGCGCCGAGGTTCGTTCTCGGAACGCTACGTC
>Ga0207646_10000816_pt1 | contig 40514 bp, 41 predicted proteins | sample KBSK5502metaG_FD_184343 | JGI IMG/M metagenome (GOLD analysis project Ga0207646, IMG submission 184343) | Corn, switchgrass and miscanthus rhizosphere microbial communities from Kellogg Biological Station, Michigan, USA - KBS K5-50-2 metaG... | ecosystem: Host-associated > Plants > Roots >... | reverse complement strand
TATAGCCTTGCCGCTTTTACGTGCTCGGCGACACGGCTCGCCATCTTGCAGACCACTACCCCGTCGAGACCTGGCGCCCCCGCCAGTCAGTCGGAGCACACTCATTTTACCCCCCAACCACTTACTGGCAAACCCTCGCGGCCTCTGGATCAAACAGCCGGGTAGGCGTCGCAGGATCGCGCCACCCCGGGGCGATGTATCTTCAAAGCGCCATGGAGACGAGCCCCGCGCTGGACCTCAAGACGGCGGCCCGCCTCGTGGGCTACCTCGTTCTGGGAGGTCTTGGCGCGGTTGCCCTGCTGGTCCCACTAGCCGGCGTGCTGAGCTATCTCGCCGCTCCCCTCTACCCGGTTCTACTCGGCTGGTTTCTCTACGGGGGCGTCCTCGCCGTGACCCGGCACCCGCGAATGGCTCGGATCTATCTCTTGGCCAACGCGGGGATTCTGGTCGCGACGGTTATCGCGTCCGTCGCAACGTTGATCAGGCTCGCCGTTTCGGCACCCCAACCCGATACGGCGGTAACGGCCCCACTGTATCTCGCGCTCGTTCTTGTGGGGCTGGCGATCGGCATCACACTGGGTGTCCGCCGGCGCACGCCACCGGCTCAATCACTCGACGCCACCGGCCGATCCGAAATTTGACGTAACGCCACCGACCGTGATGCTCATCGGCAACCAGGCGAAAAACATCTACTGCAACATCTCGGGCGACGTTGGCGCTTAAACTCTCGTCCTGACGGCCCGGTCCATTTCCCGCCGGGCGTCCCGCGCCGCGATCGTTTCCCGCTTGTCGTACTGGCGCTTGCCCTTGGCCAGGCCGATCTCCAGCTTGACCCGGTTTCCTTTCCAATAGAGGCGGAGCGGAACCAGCGTTAAGCCCTTCTGCTTGAGCGTGATCTCCAGACGGATGATTTCTGCCCGGTGCAGCAGCAGCTTGCGCTCGCGCTTGGATTCGTGATTACTGCTCTGGCCGCGCGCATAGGGACTGATATGCACGTTGACCAGGTACGCCTCGCCACCGCCAAATCGGACATAGCCCTCGCGCAGGTTGGCGCCGCCTTCGCGCAACGACTTGATCTCGGTACCGACCAATTGGATACCGGCCTCGACCGACTCCAGGATGAAGTAGTTGTGGAAGGCCGCCCGGTTGCTGGCAATCGTGGTGTCGGCGTCACGCTTCTTCTTCCCCATTAGCGCCGGCCTCGCGCCCAGGCAGCCGCCGTCATGCGCCGGCCGCCCGGTGGCTGAACCTCGTCCACCACGTAGGTTCCGTCGGCGGTCGCCACCGGGATGCCGCTCCCCGCTGCACCGTTTAGATGGCCGCGGATGATCTTCACTTCGACCCCGTTGAGTGTGATCCAGCAGCCGAGCCGCTCGCTCAACGCGCGCACGCGACGATCGATTTCCTGGGCGGACATGGTGGCCGGGTTAAGCTTGCCATCCTCCGACGTCAGCCGAGGAGCACGCGTCGTTCCCTCGGCGGGTTGGAGCACCGGCCTGATCGCCCCGCGCTGCAGATTGTCGAGGGTCTCGACCATGAGCCCGGCACCAAGATTGGCCAGCTGGCCTTCGAGCGGACCCGCCGTCGTATCCGGGCCAAGCGGGACGCGCGCCTGCGCCAGGATCGGACCCGTGTCGACGCCTGCATCCATCTGCATGATGGTGACGCCCGTCTCGGTGTCGCCGCTGAGAATCGACCATTCGATGGGTGCCGGGCCACGATGCCGCGGCAACAACGAGGCGTGCACATTGAGCGTCCCAAACCGCGGCGAATCGAGCAGGCTCACCGGAAGGATTTGGCCGTACGCCACCACGACCATCACGTCCGCGCCGACCTGGCGAATCCGGGCCTGCGCGGCCTCGTCGCGGATGCGCTCGGGCTGAAAGACCTCAAGACCAAGGTCCAGAGCCAGGCGCTTCGTCCCCGATTGCAGGAGCTGGAGTCCACGTCCGGCGACCCGGTCCGGCTGGGTGACCACCAACGCAACCTCGTGGCCGGCCTCGACCAGACGATTCAAGGTCGGCTGCGCGAACGCCGCGGTGCCGGCGAAAACGATGCGCATGCTCTCGCTTAGTTACGCACGGCTGGTCTCCCAGTCATGGGAGCTTAAGCGCCGACGAGTTCCGCTTCCTTCTCCTGCTCCTGCGGCTCCACCTTGCGCAGGGTGTCGAGGCTGGTCAAGCGATCGGTAAACAAGATGCCGTCGATGTGGTCGATCTCGTGCTGGATCGCGCGCGCGAGCAGGGCGTCACCCTTGATCTTCACCGACTTGCCATGGCGGTTGAGCCCCCGCGCCACCACCTGCATGTAGCGCTTGACTTCGCCGACATAGCCCGGCACCGAGAGGCAGCCTTCCATGCCGATCTGCTCGCCCTCCCACTTCACCAGCTCCGGATTGACCAGCGTGTGGAGGTTGGTGTCGGTCTTGATCACCACCACCCGGAGCCCGACGCCGACCTGGGGCGCCGCCAGCCCGACCCCGGGCGCGGCGATCATGGTGTCCACCATGTCATCGATCAGCCTGCGGATACTGCTGTCGACGCGGGGCACCCGCTTCGCCTTCTGGCGAAGGATCGGCGCTTCCTGGGTGAGGATCGGAAGGACAGCCATGGTCAGTAACTTACATCGGGTCGACGTCGAGGCTCCAGCCCCGGCCGCGCGGTAGACCGTCTGCGACGCGGTGCAGGTCGGTCCCCTTGAGTGTCACCTCGAAGCGGAATTCGTCCTTCAGGCGATACAGGAACGCGGGAGATGGTCCAAGGACTTCGATGTCGCCCACGTTGGCCAGGCCGATTGTAGCACGCAGATGTTCGGCGGCCGTCTTCGCCTCGCGCGCCGCGCGAGCCTCGTCGCGATGCCCGTAGGTGGCAACGATCAGCTCTCCAAACGGCGGGAAGCCAAAGGTGCGGCGGATCTCGAGTTCCTCACGGAAGAAGCCACGATAGTCGTGGTATTGCACATGACGCAACGCCGGATGTTCGGGAGAGTAGGTCTGGATCAACACGCGCGAGGCCTTGGTGCCACGCCCAGCCCGGCCCGCCACCTGGGTCAGCAGGCTGAAGGTCCGCTCCGACGATCGGTAATCCGGGAAGTGCAGGCTGGTGTCCGCGTTGACCACGCCCACTGTCGTCACCCTCGGTAGGTCCAGTCCCTTGGCGACCAGCTGGGTCCCGACCAGTACGTCGGCCTCGCCCGAGACCATCTGGTCGAAGACGAGGTCGGCCGCGTCCGGGGTCCTCATCACGTCTTTATCGAGGCGTTGCACCCGCGCGTCCGGAAACAGTCGGCGTACTTCCTGCTCGATCCGCTCGGTGCCGATCCCGAAGCTCTTGATGTATCGGCTGCCGCAGGCGGGGCAACGTCGAGGGAGCGGCTCGGTGCTGCCACAGTAATGGCACTGCAAGCGATTCAGGCTGGCGTGGTGGACCAACGCAACACTGCAATGGGCGCACTCACGCGCCTGGCCGCAGTCTCGACAAAGGACGAAGGTCGCCAGACCCCGCCGGTTGAGAAAGAGGATCGACTGTTCCCGGCGGGCCAGTGAGCCGCCGATTGCCGCCTGGAGCTCCCGGCTCAGCGGGCTGAACTGCCGGGCGCTGATTTCCGCGCGCATGTCGACCACCGTGACCGGCGGCAGGGGACGTCCTTGCGCTCGATGGGGTAGCTCGAGCAGATGCTCGCGGCCGGAGAGTGCGGCGGCGCAAGTCGCGATGCTGGGCGTCGCGCTCCCGAGCACCAGCACCGACCGGGTTCGGCGCGCCAGCCATCGCGCCACGGTCGGCGCGTGGTACCGAGGGATCCGCTCCTGTTTGAAGGCGGACGACTCTTCCTCATCGACCAGGATCAGGCGCAAGCGAGGCAGCGGCGCAAAAACCGCGGCGCGCGGCCCGATCACGATGTCGGCTTCGCCCCGTCGGATCCGCCACCACTCCGCGGCTCGTTCCGCCTCGGTCAAGGCGCTGTGCAGCACCGCGAGCCGGCCAGGGAAACGCGCGGCGAAGCGTCCCACCGTTTGCGGCGTCAGCGCGATCTCTGGCACAAGCACCAGTGCCTGCCCATCGGTCCCCAGCACCTCCTCGACCAGTGCGAGGTAGACCTCGGTCTTCCCGCTCCCGGTGACGCCGTGCAACAGGAACACCTCAGACTCCTGGCGGGCGAGCGAGACGGCGATGCGTTCGCGCGCGGCCTGCTGAGCCGGCTCGAGCCGGATGGCAGCCGACGGCGTGACCGCATTCGCCCTCTGAAGAATGCGGCTCTGCCGGCGACGCTTGACGGATCGGCGGACGACGGCGCGCACCCGGGGAGGAACGATGGCCCGGATCACCTCGTCGAGCGGCACCAGGTAATGCGATGCGACGAAGCCCGCCAGCTCCAGGAGGATGGCGGGCAGCACCGGCTCGGCGTCGACCAACGCCTCGATCGGTTTCAGCTCCAACACCGTCGGCGCCTGGTCCAGCGCATAAACGAAGCCGGTCACGGTCCGCTTGCCGAAGGGGACGCGCACCCGGTGTCCGACTTCGATGACGCCGGTCAGCACGTTCGGGACCGCATAGTCGAAGAGGCCGGTCAGGCTGCCGACGCGAGCCTCGACAGCGACCTGGGCAATCGGACGAAGCGCCGTCTCAGGCGCCGCGATTGCGACCGGCATCAATAGCATCCCAGATTCGTCCGGCGACCTCCCACTTCGGCAGCCGCGGTACGTCCGCCACGACCCCCGATGGTCCGACGATCGTGACGGCGTTGAAGTCGCTGCCGAGGCCCTGGCCGTCCACCCCCACCTGGTTGGCCACGATCATGTCCAGTGCTTTGGCATCCAGTTTCTGTTGCGCCTGGGAGCGGAGATCCTCGGTCTCCGCCGCGAAGCCGACCCGAAACAGTCCAGGCCGGCGTCCAAGCGTTTTCAGAACGTCGACATTGGGACGCAGATGGAGATCCATGGGCTGATCGGTCCGCCGCAGCTTCGAGGGGGCGACGGTTTCCGGCGCGTAGTCGGCGACGGCCGCCGCCATCACCAGGACGTCCGCACCCACGGCGGCGCGCCTGAGCGCCGCCAGCATCTCCTTCGCGCTGCCAACCGCAACCTCCTCGATGCCCTCCGGATTCGACGGCAGAGTCGTCACCAGGGTGACCTGCGCGCCGCGGGCCGCCGCCACCTCCGCCAGGGCGCGGCCCATCTTGCCGCTGGAAAAATTACCGACGTAGCGCACCGGGTCGACCGCTTCCCTCGTTCCACCGGCGCTGACCACGACTCGAAGTCCGTCCAGGTTGCGGCGATCGGCGAGCACCGCTTCGAGGACCGCGACGATGCGCTCGGGCGACGCCAGCCGGCCCACTCCGAACTTCCCCGACGCCAGCCGGCCGCTCGCCGGCTCGACGATTACGGCGCGGCGTGATTTCAGCGCCTCCAGGTGATCCTGCGTTGGCCGCTGGCTGAACATCACGTCGTTCATCGCCGGGGCGAGCACCAGCGGGGCGCGGCTTGCCAGCACCGTCCCGGACACGATGTCATCCGCGAGCCCGAGGGCCAGTTTCGCGATCGTATTGGCGGTAGCGGGAACGACGGCCACCACCTCCGCCCACTCGGCAAGCTTGATGTGACTTTCCCCACCACCCGCAGCCACCAGCCAGTCGGCTGCGACCGGATGGTCGGACAGCGCTTCCAGGGTGAGCGGCGTGACGAACTGGGAGGCCTCCGGCGTCATCAAAACCCGCACCTCGGCTTCGGCCTCGGTCAGGAGCCTGATGACTTCGATCGCCTTGTAGGCGGCGATTCCGCCGCTCACGGCGAGCGCGACCCGGCGTCCCTGGAGCCGGCCCGCGCTCATACCGGCGCGTGGCGGCGGCGGTGCTCGGCCGCGATCATCGCCAGGATCTCGCGCGCCGTCTCGTCGATCTGACGATTGCAGACCACGTGCTCATAATCCTTGGCCAGGCCGAGCTCGATGAGCGCCTCTCGCTGCCGAACCGCAAGCGCCTCGGGTGACTCGGTATTGCGGCCGGTCAGCCGGCTGAGCAGTTCCTCGGTCGAGGGCGGGGTGATGAAGATGAACAGCCCGTCGGGTTTGCGCTTGCGGACGAAGGTCGCGCCCTGCACGTCGATCTTGAGGATGATGTCCTCGCCCTGGTTGAGCGCCTCCTCGACGCGGCGGCGGGACGTGCCGTAATAGTGGTCATAGATCCTGGCCCACTCCAGGAACTCCTTCTGTTCGATCAGCCGAAGGAATTCCGGTTCGCTGACGAAGGTATAGCTGTGGCCGTCGACCTCACCCGGACGGGGTGGGCGCGTCGTGTACGACACAGAATACTTGAGCTCGGGCGCCAGCTCGAACAGGCGCCGCAAGACGGTATCCTTCCCCACTCCGCTTGGACCGGAGATCACGATCAAGAGCCCCTGCTTGGGCTGGGTCATCTGTCACCGCATTTTAGGCCGAGCTAAGTGCTCAGCCAGCGAATTCCACGCCAATTCGAAATCTTCGGGCGGGGGGCTTTCCCAGCTCATCGATTTCCGAGTTCGCGGGTGGCGGAGCGTCAGGGCTGCGGCATGCAGCGCCGGTCGGGCAATCAGCGGCGAGCGGCGGCCGTAGACGGGATCACCGAGGACTGGATGACGGATATAGGCAAGGTGGACGCGGATCTGATGCGTGCGGCCGGTACCCAGCACGATCTCGAGCAGGGAATGACCGCCGGCCACCCCGAGCCGCCGGAACTCGGTGATTGCCTCGCGGCCGCCCGGGACCACCGCCATCCGCTGCCGGTTCTTCGGGTCACGGGCGATGGCGGCCTCGATCCGGGCAGCCTCATCGGGCACCTCGCCGACCACGATCGCGCGGTAGCGACGGGTCATGATGCGCTCCTGCAGCTGGCGAGCCAGCTCGCGGTGCGCCTCGTCATTGCGCGCCACCACCATCAGGCCGGAGGTGTCCCGGTCGAGCCGGTGCACGATGCCCGGCCGCTCCACGCCGCCGATCGTCGACCAGCCCGAAGCGCGGCCGAGCAGACCGTGGACCAGCGTGCCGGTCGAATGGCCGGGCCCGGGGTGGACTACCAGCCCGGCCGGCTTGTCGATGATGACCAGGTCCTCGTCCTCGTAGACCACGCGGAGATCCATCGGTTCGGCTTTGAGCCGGGTTGGGACGGCGGCCGGCAGCTCCCAGCTGAGGCGATCGCCCGCCCGGAGCCGGCTTGCGGCGCGCGCCGGCCCATCGTTGAGGCGAACGTGCCCGTCCATGATCAACCGATGCACCTGGCTGCGGCTCTGTCCGGAGAGCAGCCCGGCGAGGTACCGGTCGAGTCGAGGGGCGTCGACCGTGACGGTGTGGTGCGCCGCCTCGGTCAAGCGCGCCGCGGCCGGCCGCTGTGCCAGACGGTGCCGATGAGGAGCACGGCCACGCCGACGGTGATCGCCGAATCCGCCACGTTGAAGATCGGCCAGTGCGGCACCTGGATGAAATCGATGACCGAACCCGTAACCCCCCGATCGTAGGCGTTGGCGATGGCGCCCCCAAAGACGAACGCCAGGCCGAGCCGGGCCGACCAGTCGCCCGCCGGCAGCCGCCAGTAGTAGAGAAGGATGGCGACCAGGACAACCACGGAGATCAGCAGGAAACCGACGGTGAAGTTCTGAAAGAGGCCGAAGGCCGCCCCGGCGTTGCGAGTCACCGTCAGGAACAGGACGTGGTCGACCACCTGCCGCGGTCCGTAGGGAACGCCGAAGCGGCGCTCCACGAAGATCTTCGTGATGCGATCGACGATGACGATGGCGGCCGCGATCACCGCCAGCAGGAGGTAGCCGCGGAAGCGGCTCAGCGGGGCGGCACCCGGACGACGCTTACCGTGAGATCGTGCCCTTCGATCTGAAGCGTCTCGGTGGCGGCGCCGTCGGGGGCCTCGCCTCGCGCGACCGCCACCGCCAGCGTTTCCGTCGCGATGTACTCACGCCAGCGCTCGAGCGCCTCGGCGAGGATCCCGTCCCCGTCGTAGAAGAGGCGGATCCGGTCCTCGACCGCGAAGCCGGACTGCTTGCGCAGCTCCTGGATCCTCCGCACCAGGTCGCGCGCCAGGCCCTCCAGCTTGAGCTCGGGACTGATCTCGGTATCCAGCATCAGGCCGCCGCCTTCGCCTTCGTACCGCGCGGCCTTGATGTTCAACTCCTCGAGCAGGATGGTTTCCAGCTCCGGGTTGAGTCGTTTCTCGGCGATGGTCACGGCGCGCAGCGGCTGGCGGACCTTGATACCGGCGGCATTGCGTGCCGCCAGGCCGGCCGCGACCAGCCGTCGGACGACCGACATCTGTTGCCGGAGCTCATCGTCAGGCCATTCGGCCGCCGGAACCGGCCAGTCGCACAGGTGGACGCTCTCGGGTTGGCCACCTTTGCCCGCCGCCAGGTTCTGATAGATCGTCTCCGAAACGAAGGGCATGAAGGGCGCCAGCAACTGCGTCAGGCTGACCAGCACCTGGTAGAGCGTCTGGTAGGCGCTCCGCTTGTCCGCGTCGGATTCCGACTTCCAGAAGCGCCGGCGTGAACGCCGCACGTACCAGGTGGAGAGGTCGAGCACGAACGCCTCGAGCCGTCGAGCCGCGGTGGGTGGGTCGTACGCCTCCAGCGCCTGTTCAACATCGGCGATCGTCACCGCCAGGTCGGCCAGCAGCCAGCGGTCGAGGAGGGCCCGCTCGCGCACGGGAACAGCCGCGGCACCGGGGTCGAACCCGTCGAGCCGCGCGTAGTTGGCAAAGAAGCCGTAGGTGTTCCAGAGGATGAGCAGGAAGCGGCGGATCACGTCGTGCACTGTCGCGAGGTCGAAGCGGTAGTCATTGCCGATCGCCACCGCGGAGAAGAAATACCAGCGCGTGGCGTCCGCCCCGAACTTGGACATGACCTCCATCGGATCGACCGTGTTCTTCAGTGACTTGCTCATCTTCCGGCCCTGCTTGTCCAGCACGGTTCCGTTGACGATCACGTTCTTGAACGCCGGCTGGTCGAAGAGGATGGTCGAAATGGCAAGCAGGCTGAAGAACCAGCCGCGCGTCTGGTCGAGACCCTCGGCGATGAAGTCGGCGGGGAAGCGCTGCTTGAAGAGCTCCTGGTTCTCGAATGGGTAGTGGTACTGCGCCACCGGCATCGACCCGGAGTCGAACCAGACATCGATCAAGTCGGGGACGCGGCGCATGGTCCCGTCGCACTTCTCACAGGGCAGCGTGACCCGGTCGATGTAAGGCCGGTGCAGATCATCTTTTAGCGTCAGACCAATCTCTGCGACCGAGCCGACACAGCGCTGCTCGTTGCACGTCTCGCACACCCACACGGGCAGCGGGGTACCCCAGTAGCGCCAGCGGGAGAGCGACCAATCGACCAGCGTCTCCAGCCAGTTTCCCATCCGCCCGGTGCCGACGTGGGGCGGCACCCAGTTGACCACGGCGTTGTTGCGCAGCAGCTGGTCCTTGACCGCCGTCGTCTTGATGAACCACGAGGTCAGCGCGTAGTAGAGGAGCGGCGTGCCGCAGCGCCAGCAAAACGGGTAGGTGTGCCGGATCGTCTCCGCCCGGTACATCAGGCCCCGCCGCGTCAGGTCCTCGATGATCTTGGGATCGGCTTTCTTGACGAATAGCCCGGCGAAGGGCTCGACCTCGGGCCGAAATCGACCGGCCAGATCGATGACATGGCGAACCGGGATGCCTTTCTTCAGCGAGAGATCGAGGTCGTCGACCCCGTAGGCGGCCGCCGTGTGCACGATGCCGGTGCCATCTTCGGTCGACACGAAGTCGGCGTCCACGACGAAGAAGGCCGGCTTGTCCGGGATCAGGTAGCGGTAGAGTGGCACGTAGCGTTTCCCGAGCAAGCTCCTGGCATCGACCTCCGTCTCGACCTGGTAATCGCCCTGGAGGATGGAGAGCCTGGCCTTCGCCAGGATGTAGCGCTCCTCCCCCTGGCGCACGCGTACGTAAGGGATATCGAGGCCGACCGCCAGCGCAACGTTGCCCGGAAGCGTCCAGGGGGTCGTGGTCCAGGCGAGGAAGAAGGTGTTCGGTTCGTCTTCGAGCTCGAACTTCACGTAAACGGACGGGTCTTCGACGTTGTCCTGGTAACCCTGCGCCAGCTCGTGGCTCGACAGCGGCGTCTGGTCCCGCGGGCAGTACGGGACGACCTTGAACCCCTGGTAGAGCAGTTGCTTGTCCCAGATCTGCTTGAGGATCCACCAGACGCTTTCCATGTAGGTCGTGTCGAGGGTGCGGTAGGCCTGGTCGAGATCCACCCAGTAGCCCATCCGCTCGGTCACCTCGGCGAACTGGTCGATGTACTTGAAGACGCTCTCGCGGCACAGCTTATTGAAGGCCTCGATGCCGAACTTCTCGATGTCCTGTTTGCCGGTCAACTTCAGCTGCTTTTCGACCTCGATCTCGACCGGCAGGCCGTGCGTGTCCCAACCGGCCTTGCGCTCGACGTAGTAGCCCCGCATCGTCTTGTAGCGGGGGAAGAGATCCTTGAGCGCCCGTGCGAGGACATGGTGGATGCCCGGAGGATTGTTGGCGGTGGGTGGTCCCTCGTAAAAGACGAACGGCGGCCTCCCCTCGCGCTGCTTCAGGCTCTTGTGAAAGATGTCGCGCTCGTTCCAAAAGCGAAGCACTTCCACTTCCATCTGAGGGAAGCTGGTGCGCGTCGAAACCTCCTGGAACATGGACGCCAATTCTAGTGTGTTATCAGCTGAGGAACTGGCCGAGCACGTAGAGTACCGCGATCGCGATCATGGGCGAGAAGTCGACGCCGAGTCCGGTGGGAATCAGGCGCCGGAGCGGCCCCAGGATGGGCTCGGTGACGTCAACCAGGAATCCCATCCCCGTGCCGTGGTAATCGCGCACGAACCAGGAGGCGGCGGCCCGCACGAAGATGGCAAAGATGAAGAGGTAGATCAGGACCTGGGCGAAGCTGTGGAGGTAATTGATGGCGGTCTGCACAAAAAGCTCAGCGCGGCCCGAAGAGCGCGCGGCCCAATCGTAGCATCGTCGCGCCTTCTTCTATGGCGATGGGGTAGTCGTCCGTCATCCCCATCGACAGGACCGCTAGTGGCACGCCCAGCTGCTGACTTGTTGTGTCGCGCAGCGAGCGCAGCTCCCGAAAAACCGGCCGCACCTGTTCGCCATCGGCCACCATCGGGGCCACCGTCATCAAACCGCGGAGCCGCAAGTGCCGGGCCGCGTGGACGGTGCGGGCCACTGCCGGCAGGTCCGCCGGCAACGCTCCGGTCTTTTGTGGCTCTTCCGCCACGTTGACCTCGATCAGGACCTCCAGCGGCGACTGAAGGCGACGGTCGAGCGCTTCGGCCAGGCCGACACTGTCGACCGACTGCACCATCCGAAAGCGACCCTCGATGAACTTGATCTTGTTCGTCTGCAGGTGACCGATCAAATGCCACTCGACATCGGTAGGGCCGATCTCCTCGATTTTGGGCAGTGCCTCCTGCACCCGGTTTTCGCCAAACCGCCGGAGCCCGAGGGTGATGGCTTCGCGGATCCGGTCCACAGGGAACGTCTTGGTGACCGCCACCACGACGACCTCTTGTGGATCGCGCCCGACACGCTCAGCACTCCGGGCGATGGCCTGCCGGACGGCTTGGAGGTTTGCGTCGAGCGAATCAGCCATCGATCAGGGTGCGACCACGACCGAGAGAAAGCGCCCCGGCCGACCGCCGCGATGGGAAAACCACCGCTCTTGCTCGCGGGTGCACCAGCCGGCCGACAGGATACGGTCGGGCGCGATGCCTTCGTCTTCCAGCTGGAGCCGCAGAACGCCCTCGATGTCGAGCCGCATATCCGAGTCCTCGGCGTTGAGGTATCGATCCTCGCGGCCATAGCGCGCCGAAAACTGCCGCCCCACCTCCTCGCCAACCTGGTAACAGCGCCCACAGATGCCGGGGCCGATCAGGACGTCGAGGTGGCTCGGGGACGTGCCGTAGGCGAGGTGCAGCGCCTGGACCGTCTGGATCGCGACCCCGGCCAGCGCCCCTCGCCACCCAGCGTGGGCGCCGGCGACGACACCGCGGGTCGCATCCAGGAACAGCAGTGGAAAGCAGTCAGCGTGGTAGGTCACGATCGCCTGGCCGGAAACGTCCGTCGCGAGGGCGTCTGTCGAGAAGACGCACTGTCCACCCTCCGGCTGCCGGCGGTGGTAGGTTACGACGTTCGCCCCATGCTCCTGCACGGTCATCAGCGCCCGGTCGAGCTCGAACCCGACCTCATCGGCGAGTTGCCGCCGGCGCCGCATCACCGCCTCCGGATCGGTCGAGCCGGTGAGTCCCATCGAGCCGAGCGCGCTGGTACTGAAGCCATGCCGCGCTGGAAAGGCGGCGACGCTCAGGACGGTGGCGAGCTCCACGATCGCGACTCCTCAGCCTCGCTTTTCGCGGCTGAGGAGCTGGTCGATCTCGTGCTTGACCTCCTGGAGGTCCATGAACGACCGGTAGACGGAGGCAAACCGAATGTAGGCCACCTCGTCGATGCCTCGGAGCTTGTCCATCACCAGCTCGCCAACTTCACGAGAGGGAATCTCGACCTTGCCGCGGGTTCGCAGCTCGGCTTCGATCTCGTCGACGACTCGTTCCACCGTGCTCGGCGAGATCTCGCGCTTGGTGGTGGCCTTCATCAGGCCGGAGAACAGCTTCTGGCGGTCGAAGTCTTCCCGACGGCCGTCCTTCTTCATGACGTAGAGCGGGACCGTCTCGATCCGTTCGTAGGTGGTGAAGCGCTTGGTGCACCCCAGGCACTCCCGGCGCCGGCGGATCGACTCGCCGGTGTCCGAGTCGCGCGAGTCGACCACCTTCAGGTCGATGTGACCACAATATGGGCACTTCATCAGCGCATCGCAGTCAGGCGATGCGCTCCAAGCAGCGCCGAGGCATCCCTATGGCTAGTGGTGTACGCGCGCAACTCCCACAGAATACGGTATCTCTCGAGCGCGCGTAGCTCGGATCGGCGCTGTGCGGCGCCTCGAATTTCGCACGCCGCGACAAGGCGGGCGAAATTCTTCCAGGTAAAGAGAGGACCCGAGGGGTGGGAAGGGGGCACCCCTCGGGCGGAGGTTAGCGGCGACCCCGCAGGAAGGCGGGAATGTCGAGGTTCGAGGGATCGAAGCCACGGTAGGCCGGAACTTCCTCCACCGGCGCCGGGCGACTGTACTGCTCGTCGATCTCGCGGCTGGTCTCGGTCCCGGTCGCAAAGCCGGTGGCGACCACCGTGATCTTGACTTCGCCGGACATCTTCTCGTCGATGACGGTGCCGAAGATGATGTTCGCGTCCTTGTCGGCCGAGGCGCGCACGATCTCGGCCGCCTCATTCACCTCGTGCAGCGTCAGGTCGGTGCCGCCAGTGATGTTGAAGAGGATGCCCCGCGCCCCGTCGATCGAGGTTTCCAGCAGCGGGCTGGCAACGGCGTCGCGGGCGGCATCCGAGGCCCGCTGGTCGCCGCTGCCGAAGCCGATGCCCATCAGGGCCGCGCCCTGTCCGGACATGACCGCCTTGACGTCGGCAAAGTCGAGGTTGATCAGACCTGGCTGGACGATCAGGTCGGAGATGCCCTGGACGCCCTGGCGAAGGACGTCATCCGCGATCTTGAGCGCCTCGGTGAACGGCACTTTCTTGTCGGTAACGTCCAGCAGCCGCTGGTTGGGAATGATGATCAGGGTATCGACCTTCTCCCTGAGCGTGGTCGCCGCCTCTTCGGCGATGGCACGGCGGCGTGTCCCCTCAAAGGTGAAGGGCTTGGTAACGACGCCGATCGTCAGGGCGCCGTTGTTCCGGGCGATCTCGGCCACGACCGGGGCGGCGCCCGATCCGGTGCCACCGCCCATGCCGGCGGTCAGGAACACCATGTCGGCGCCGCTGAGCAGCTCGGACAGCTCCTGCTGGCTCTCTTCCGCCGCCTCGCGACCAATGGTCGGGTTACCACCCGCACCGAGGCCGCGAGTGAGCTTCTTGCCAATGTTCATCTTGGTCTGCGCTTCGGAGTGGGCCAGCGCCTGCAGGTCGGTGTTGATGGCGATGAACTCGACGCCGCGGAGTTTCGACCGGATCATCCGGTTCACCGCGTTGCTGCCGCCACCGCCGATGCCGACCACCTTGATGCGTGCGTTCCCTTCGAGCGTGCGGTCGACGTCGCGCATGGCTTCCTCCTTATCGCGCTCGAGGCGCGCCCTTACGAATCGTTCAGCAGACACGCGTGGGCCGAGGCCCCCGCCATAATCGCCGGGGATCACGGGCCGTGAGGCGAGGCCCTTCATTCGAAGCTGATCGTCCATATTCATATCGGCCTCCTTCCTCTAGAAGAAATCCTTGATCCAACGAACCGTCCGCGCATACACCGCCGAAGCGCCCGCGCCGACGGGCCCGTGGCCGTTGGCGTAGTGGCGAAGTTTTGTTCCCCATCGAAGCAGGCCCACTGCCGTCGCATAGGCGGGACCGCTCACCTGGTCACTCATCCCAATGGTTTGCCCGGGCGCCCCGATCCGGACAGGAAGCTCGAGCAGCCCCTGCGCCGCTTCCGTGAAGCCGAGCAGCCGGCAGCCACCACCGGTAAAGACGACGCCGCCTGGAAGGAAGCCGTCGTGTCCGCCGCGACGCATCTCGAGGCGGACCATCTCGAGGATTTCGCGGGCCCGTGGGGCGATGATCTCGGCGAGATGGCGGCGTGGCACCGCCTGCATTCGGTCCTGGCCGATCTGGTGCACCTCAACCATCTCCTCGCGCGGGATGCACGCCGGGATCGCATGGCCGTAGTTGACCTTGAGCATCTCGGCCTCCACCAAGGTGGTGCGGAGCCCGATGGCGACATCATTGGTCACGTGCGTGGCGCCTACCGGCAGCACGGCGGTATGGACGACACTCCCGTCCGTGAAGAGGGCGATATCGGTCGTGCCGCCACCGACATCGACCAGCGCCACACCCAGGTCGAGCTCGTTGTCGTTGAGGACGGCCTCCGCCGAGGCGAGCACCTGGACCACCAGGTCCTCGACGCTCATCCCCGCCTGGTGGACACACTTGACAACGTTCTGCACCGCGGTCAGGGAGCCGGTGATGATATGCGTCTCCACCTCCAGCCGTGCGCCCGACATGCCGACCGCGTCCTTGACGCCTTCCTGCCCGTCGACCACGTAGCCGCGAGGGACGACGTGGATGATCTCGCGGTCGTTGGGAACCGAGACCGCGCGCGCGGCGTCGATGACGCGGGTCACGTCTTCCTGTGCGATCTCACGATCCGATCGGGCGACCGCGATGACACCACGGCTGTTCTGACTGAGGACATGGGTGCCGGCCATCCCAACGAAGGCCGACTCCAGCTTGTGACCGCACATGCGCTGGGCGGCATCAACCGCGTGCGTGATGCCGCGGACGGTCTTCTCCATGTTGACGACCACGCCGCGACGCAGACCTTCGGAAGGAGCTTCGCCGACCCCGACGATGTTCAGTCCGCGCTCCGTCGGTTCGCCGACGACGCAGCAGATCTTGGTTGTGCCGATGTCGAGTGCTGTGACGTATTTAGAACGAGGCAAAAACCTTTCCTGGAACGTTGGCTGGGACGCTTCGCCACATTATAGTGGGCTCCCGACCGCCGCACAACACAAGCTGACCACTTATCCACAGGCACAGTTAAAAGGACGCGAACCGCGCGAAAGCGGAGCTCGGGCTACGGCTTCGCTGTCACGCTCCGCGAACGCGGCTACAACAGGTGGCGCCTGATGACGCCGAGATTGTCAAAGATGCGCACGCCAAAAGCCACGATGGCGGCGAAATACAGCTCGACCCCCAGCTTGTCGCCCAGGTAGGTCAGTCCGCCCGCGACCAGCGAGTTGACAAGCAGCCCGGAGATGAACACCTTGTTCTCAAAATTGCCATTCAGCCACCCCTTGACGGCGCCCAGGATCGAGTCCAGGGCAGCGAGGATCATGACGGCCGTGTAGCGGGCGTAGCCCGGCGGGATCTGCACCGGGGCATTGAGCCCGAGAACGATTCCGAGGATGCCGAAGCAAATGGCGGCGGCCACCAGCCAGAGGGCTTCGCGCGAGCCGCTGGCCGGAAGCCTCATTTCCGACCCCGCATCTGCACGGCGGGCGCACCCGGATTCTCCAGGTTGATGTATTGGAGCTGCGCCGACGTGAAATCGATCCGGCTGCTCAGCGCCCGGAGGGCGGCGAGCTTTGGCTCCAGCGTGGCGCGATCATCGCTGGTGACCATCTGGCCAAAGATGATGGTCCATCCGCGATCCGTCTGCGCCGTGAGCACCTCCCGGTGATCAAGCTGAAACGACATCAACGAGATTCTGAACGCCGACTGAAAGCCCGCTTGCAACTGAAGCAGCATTGGCAGCAGATCTTGGTCGACCGCCCGCTGGCCGTCCCGCACCGCACCGAAGTCGGGCCGATTGATCACCGGCAGTCCGCCGGCCTCCACCGCCGGCTCGAGCACCTGTCCGAGGTCGTTCAGATAGTAGGTCGCCTCACCCACCTGCAGGACGGCTGATGGCTTCCACTCAGTGATGTTGACGACGACCCGGTCCGGCAGGGCCAGGCTGACGCTGGCCGAGCGCACCCATGGCATGGCCAGCAGGTGCTGCTCGAGATCTTTCTGGTTCAGAAAAAAGATGTTGCGGTCCGCCGGGAGCGCCAGGGTGCGGGTGATTTGCGCGGCGGTCAGATGCATCGTCCCGGCCACCTGCACCTGCCGTGGTCGAAAGGCCGGCTGCGCCAGCAGGAAAAGGGCGGCGAAGACTTCGGCGCCGAGGATCACGATCTGCGACAGCGCCCAGATCCATCCGCGCGAGGAGGCGGACGGCCTGGCCGGCGCCCGGGCGGTGCGCCGCCGTCGCTTCTCGATCGTGCCGACCGTCATTCGTCCGCTCCGGCTTGGAGGATGCGGCTGTCGATGGCCGTCTGCGAGCGCTGCTTGTCGTTGAACCGTTCAATGGCCAGCTCGACCAGCCGCGCGATCAGCGCTCGATAAGAGAGGCCCGAAGCTTCCCAGAGCTTGGGATACATGCTGATCCGGGTGAAGCCGGGGATCGTGTTCAGCTCGTTCAACAGGATGCGGCCCGTGGTGCGCTCCATGAAGAAATCCACCCGCGCCATCCCGGCGGCGTCGACCGCCTGGAATGCGCGTAGCGCCAAGGCGCGGACCTCTTCCGCGACGGGGGCGTCGATCGGCGCCGGGATCAGCAGCCGAGACCCTTCATCGAGGTACTTCGCCTCGTAGTCGTAGAACTCATGTGCCGGCACCACCTCGCCCACCACCGAGGACTGTGGCTCATCATTGCCGAGAACGCTGACCTCGAGTTCGCGGGCATCGACGGCTCGCTCCACCAGCAGCTTGCGATCAAAGCCGCAGGCGAGTCGCAGCCCATCGACCAGCTCCGCCCGGTTGTGCGCCTTCGTCGTGCCGACGCTCGAGCCAGAGTTCGCGAACTTCGTGAAGCATGGGTACCCGATCCGCTCCTCGACGAGGGCAACGAACGCATCCGGGTCGCCCTCGTACTGCCGGCGGGTGGTCGCCAGGTAGTCGACCACCGGTAGACCGGCGGCGGCAAAGGCGCGCTTCATGTAGATCTTGTCGAGGCCGAGGGCGGAGCCGAGCACGCCGGCGCCGACATAGGGCACATTGGCCAGCTCCAGCACCCCCTGGATGGTGCCGTCCTCGCCGTTGACCCCGTGGAATACGGGAAAGACGACATCGAGTGGTGGCAACCCCCCACCCCGACCCTCCCCCGCAAGGAGGGAGGGAGATTCCCGACCGTCCTGCGCCGGAACCAGCGAGCGCTGGGTCGGGTCAGGCGGCAGGTAGACATACTTGCGGGTCGCTTGATTGCTGACCAGGCGCTTGAGGGAGTCGCCAATCAGCCAGCGGCCCTCTCTGTCGATGTAGAGCGGCACCGCCTCGAAGCGATCAGGATCCATCGCGGAGATGATCGATTGCGCGGAAAGGATGGAGACCTCATGCTCCGTCGACCGCCCCCCGAACAAGACCCCGACCCGCAGCCGCTTCACGCGCGCGGCCGGCCGATGACGCGGATCTCCGGCTCCAGCTCGATGCCGAACCGTTCTCGGACGCGATCCCGCATCTCGGCCATTAAGGCTAGCACGTCATCCGCGCTCGCCTCGCCCAGGTTGACGATGAAATTCGCGTGTTTGCGCGAGACCTGCGCGCCGCCGATTCGCAACCCTTTGAGGCCGCAGGCATCGATCAGCCGGCCCGCCGAATCGCCCGGTGGGTTCTTGAAGGTGCTACCCAGGCTGCGCTGCTCGACCGGCTGGGTCGCGCGCCGGTGCTTCTGCACCTCCAGCAGCCGCGCGCGCACGGTCGCCGGCGGTTCGCTGGTCGTGGCGAATGTCGCCGACGTGATCACCCATCGATCGCGCGAGCGCTTGAAGACCGAATCGCGATAGGCGAAGGCGCACTCGGCCGCCGTCATGGTCTGACGCTTGCCCTGCGGGTCGACCACCTCGGCGCGCAGCAGGCGGTCCTTGACCTCGCCGCCGAACGCGCCCGCATTGCCGAACACCGAACCGCCCACCGTGCCCGGCACACCCGCCCCAAACTCCAGCCCGGCCCGGCCCGCCCTGGCCGTGTCCGCCGCCAGCCTCGGCATCAGCGTCCCCCCGGAAACCGACACGGCGGCGCGGTCGATCGAGATTCCACCCGTGATCAGCTTGAGCGTGAGGCCAGGCAGTTCTTCGGCAGCGAACAGCGTGTTAGTGGCCGCACCGATCACGAGGTAGGGGACACGGTCACGGTTCAGCCGCGCGACCAGCTCGGGCAACGCCGCTTCATCGGCCAGCTCCAGGAAATAGCGGGCGCGCCCGCCGATCCCGTACCAGCTATGCGGCCGCAACGGCTCATGCTCCCGAACGCCGGGATACGAAGGAAGCCACGCGTCAGGCAACCGGTGAGCGCTCCAGCACCTCGGCGGTCTTGCCGACGGCGTCGTCGAAGCCGCGCACCGACATGAACACGATGACATCGCCGGGGCGGGCGGCGGACGCCAGCTTGTACGCCGCGGACCGCGCGGAATCCGCTGTCACGACGTCATCGACACCGCGGATTCGGTTCGCCAGGTCCTGTGAGGTAACGGTGTGGGCAAGGTGCCGCTCGCGGGCCGGCTCGATCGGGCCGATGACGACCAGCGCGCAGCCCTGGAAGGCATCGGCGTACCCGTCCATCAGGGCCAGCGTCCGCGAGTAGGTATGCGGAACGAAGCAGGCCAGCACCCGCCCGGGATGAAAGCGTTCCAGTGCCGCCTGCAGCGTGGCGCGCACCTTGGCGGGGTGGTGCGCGTAATCGTCGACGAGGGTGACGCCGCGCACCTGGCCGCGGACCTCGAAACGGCGGGAGACACCCTGGAAGCGCCCGAGGCCATCCACGGCGATCGGCACGGGCACCCCGAGCCGGACGCCGGCGGCCAGCGCCGCCAGGGCGTTGGCGGCATTGTGCTCTCCCGGAAGTCGGGTGCTGACGACGGCGAGCACTTTGCCCTCGTGCCAGGCGGTGAAGCGCATCCCCTCCCCTTCGATCTGGACATCGCGTCCCTGCCAGTCGGCGCCGCCCCGCACCCCGTAGGTCTCGACATTGGCCCGGGTCCGATTGAGCAGCCGGCGTACCGTCGGATCATCGGAGTTGGCGATCAGGCGGTCCTCCGGTCCGAGGTACTCGAGGAACTGGCGGAACACCGCCTCGTAGGCGGCCGGGTCTGGGAAGACGTCGGGATGGTCCCAATCGATGTTGGTCAGCACGGCCAGCTGCGGAGCGAAATGCAGGAACTTGGGCCGCGGATCGAAGACCGCGGACGTGTATTCATCGCCCTCGAAGACGAACTCCCGGCCGCTGCCCCAGGCGGCCGCGGAGCCCAGGTCTTTAACGGCCATGCCCAGGCGAAACCCCGGGTTACGGCCCGCGGATCGAAGGATCCAGGCGATCAGGCTGGCCGTGGTCGTCTTCCCCGCCGAGCCGGCGACCACGATTCGATATCGATCCGTTGTCAGTTCGCCCCAGTATTCCGCCTCGCTGACCAGCCGGATGCGATGGCGGCGCGCCGCCTCGGTTTCGGGATTGCCCTCGCGCACCTGGTTGCCCTGGACGACGAGGTCAGGTTTCCCCCAGCGCGTGAGGTTGGCGGCCGCGTGGCCGTCGACCCACTTGATGCCAGCCTTGGTCAGGATGTCCGTCGTGGGCGGGTAGGCGTCCTCATCCGAGCCGGTGACCTCGTGACCTAATTGCTTGGCGACCAGCGCCAGCCCCGACACCGCGTAGCCGCAAATGCCGATGAAGTGGATGCGCATCAGTGCCGGGCCACTGACTGCAGCAGCTCAACCACATCGTCGGCGGCGCGTGGGCGGCCGAGCCCGCGCATCGCGTTCACCATACTGCGGTATCGCGCCTCGTCCGAAACGATCTTGCTGACCTCTTGCACGATGGTCTGTGTGAGGACGTTGTCGTCTGGGATGACAACGGCCGCACCGGCCCTCGCGAACGGGTCGGCATTGAGCCGCTGATGGCCGCCTGCAAATGGCCCTGGCACGAGCAGCATGGGAATCCCGACGCTGCTCACCTCACTGATCGCGCCCGCGCCTGCCCGGCTCAGGACGAGGTCCGCGGCCTTGATCCGCTCGGCCAGGTCGTCAGCAAACGCGAATGGGCGATAGGCATCGGCTTCTGTACCCAGTTGTGCTCTCACGGCCTCCATCTCGGCCAAGTCCCGGTCTCCGGTTTGGTGCCAGACGACTAGCCTAAGCTCTCGCGTCAGTGCAAGGGCTGCGGCGGCGACCGCCTTATTGATTCGGTGCGCGCCCTGGCTGCCCCCCAGAATCAGCAATCGCTGCGGGCGTGGTGGAAACTCCTCACGGCGGATGGTGAATTCCTTGCGGACCGGGGTCCCCGTCAGGACACAGCGCGCATGCAGGTAGCGCGCGGATTCTGTATAGCCGGTGGCGACGACCCGTGCCAGCCGTGAGAGCCATCGCGTCGTTCGGCCGGGAAGCATGTTCTGCTCCTGCAGCACGATTGGGATCCGGCGTGCCGCTGCGGCCGCGATGACTGGGGCGCTGACGTAGCCTCCGGTGCCGAGCACGACGTCGGGGCGAAATCTGCCCACGATGCGCGCCGACTGTACGAGCGCCCGCGGCAGCACGAAGGGGACCGACCAGTTGCGCCAGATCTTCTCCATGTCGAGCTTGGCGGCGACGATCGTCTGCAGCGGGATACCGTAGCGCGGCACAACCTGCTCCTCCATGCCCCCGCGCCGCCCCACGTAGAGAAGTTGCGCCTCAGGTGCGTTCTGCGAGAACGCCTGCGCGACGGCGATCGCCGGGAACAAGTGTCCGCCCGTGCCGCCGCCCGAGATCAATACTCGCATGCCGTATCCATCCCACCTTCTCGCTCTGGGTCGAAACGTTCATCAGTATGCCGACCGCCAGCAGCGTGATCGCGAGCGATGAGCCACCATAGCTGATGAAGGGCAGCGGGATGCCGGTGGTCGGCAAGGTCACGGTGACGGCGGCGATGTTGATCAGGGCCTGCAGCGCGATCCAGGTCACAACCCCGCAGGCGAGCAGCGACCCGAAGGCGTCCGGGGCTTTCAGCGCAACCCGGTAGCCCCGATACGTAAAGAGCGCAAACAGGGACAGCACGGCGCTCGTGCCGATCAGCCCGGTCTCCTCGCCGACGATGGCGAAGATGAAGTCGGTGTGAGCAAAGGGCAGCCACTGGTATTTCTGAATGCTCTGGCCCAGGCCGAGGCCCATGAAGCCGCCGGAGCCGAGGGCAATCACCGACTGGATCGCCTGAAAGCCGGTGTTGAGCGGATCCGACCAGGGGTCGATGAAGGCCAGGATGCGATGCAATCGATAGGGCTCCATCCGAATGACCAGGAAGACGCACAGCCCGATGATCAGCGCCAGCAGGAGGACATGGCGCTTGCGCCCGCCCGCCACCAGGAACTGGGCGAGCAGGATGCCGGCCACGATCACGGTGGTGCCGAGATCCCGCTCGAGGATGACCAGCAACGTCACGAATGCCAGCAGCGCGAGGAACGGCACGACGCCGTTCTCCAGCGACGCGAGTCGCTCCCGGTGGCGCTCCAACCAGAGCGCCATGAAAATGATGGCCGCAATCTTGGCCAGCTCCGCCGGCTGCATCTGTAGAGGCCCGAGCCGCAGCCAGCGGCGGGCACCATTGACCTCGACCCCGAAGTGCGGCAGCAGCACCAGCAGCAGCAGGCCGACCGTCGCGATCCCGAGCGGCCAGGCCAGCGGGCGAAGGCGGTGATAGTCGAGGTGGGCGCCGGCCCAGAGCAGGACGACGCCCAGCGCCAGCCACATGAGCTGCCGCTCGAAGTAGTAGGCGGCGTTATGGAACCACAACCACCCCTGCACCTCTGAGGCGGAGAAGACCATGACCAAGCCGAAGGCGGTCAGGGCTCCGACCACGAGCAACAGGGCTCGATCGCCGCGACGCCACAGGCGGCTCGTCGGCAGCGTGCGACGCGCGGTGGGAAACTCGAGCGCGGCGTGGGCCCTCATCGACTGAGCTCGGCGAGCACCGTGGCCTTGAAACGCCGGCCGCGGTCTTCGTAGTCACGGAACATGTCGTAGCTGGTGAAGGCGGGCGACAGCAAGACGACCGCTCCGGGCGGGGCGAGTGCTGCCGCCTTGCGCACCGCATCGGCCAGGTCGGCCGCCCGCTCGACGCGCCGAAGCCCGGCGTCACCCGCCCGGCGGGCCAGCTCCTCGCCGGTCTCCCCCATGGCCACCAGCGCCGCCACCCGATGAGCGATGGCCTGGGCGAGGGGCTCGATGTCGATGCCCTTGTTGCGACCGCCGGCGATCAAGACGATCGGCTCGCTGAAGGCCGCCAGCGCCTTGTAGGTCGAGTCGGGGTTCGTGGCTTTCGAGTCGTTGTACCAGCGGACGCCGTTGAAGGTCCCAACCGGCTCGAGCCGGTGCTCGACGGCTTTGAACTGCCGAACCGCGTCGGCCATCCGCTCGACATCGACGCCGGCGGCCTGGCCGGCGCCGATGGCGGCCATCACATTACTGAGGTTGTGCTCGCCTGGCAGCGGCACCTCCGCGGCGGGCAGCACACGCCGGCGGCTTCCCGCCTGCACGATGGTGACCCAACCGTCGCTGACCGTGACGCCCGGATCAACCGGCGCACGGATGCCGAAGGCGATCACCTGACCGCGGGTACGCGACCGCATCGCCGCGCAGGCAGGGTCGTCGAGATTCAGCACGGCGTGATCGTCCGGCTCCATGAAGCTGACCGCCCGGGCCTTGATGTCGAGATAACGTTCAAACGACTTGTGCCGATCGAGGTGGTCGGGGGTGACGTTCAGGACCACGCCAATGCGGAGTCGGGGCCTTGAGATCGATTCCAGTTGAAAGCTGCTCAACTCCAGCACCACCCAGTCATCCGGGCGAAGCTGCTCGATGCGGTCGAGCACCGGCTCGCCGATGTTGCCGCCTCGCATTACGTCCAGGCCGCCGGCACGGAGGACCTCGGCGATCAGCGCGGTGGTCGTTGTCTTGCCGTTGGTCCCGGTGATGCCGGCGATCCGGCAGGGGCAAACGCGGAAGAAGAGATCGATCTCGCTCGTCACCTCGATGCCACGCTGTCGCGCCGTCTCGACCAGCGGCTCGTCCCAGGCCACGCCTGGGCTGACCACGAGAAGGTCGGTGCCGTTCAGGTCCTCGGTACCGTAGCCGCCGAGGCGCGCCGGGATCCCCGCTCGCTCGAGCTCCACCCGTAACTCGGGGGTGTCGGCGCGGTCGACCACGCGCACTGATCCGCCGCGTAGCGCGATGAAGGACGCGGCGGCGCGGCCACTCCGGCCGTAACCGATGACCAGGGCACTTCGCCCCTTCATGGCCTCAGGCTTGCGAGATTTCCCGCCTGTCGTGAAGGGTTGAGGGATTTCCCGCATGTCATGCCGCCGGTCCCGGCCGCGCCAGCGCCAGCGCCAGGACCGCGGCAACCAGCGAGCCGGCCCAGAAATAGAGCGCGATCGGCATCTCATGCCAGCCCGAGACGATGAAATGGTTGTGGAGCGGCGACATCCGGATGATCCGTTTTCCGGTCATCTTGAAGCTCGCCACCTGGGCGATCACCGAGATCGTCTCCACCACGAAGACCAGGGCGAGCAGCGGAAGATACCAGAGAAAGCCGGTGGCGATCGCGGCCGCCACCATCGCCGTCCCAAGCGCGAGGCTACCGGTGTCACCCATGAAGATCCGCGCGGGAAAGAGGTTGTAGATGAGGAAACCGACGAGACTGCCCGCCAGGACCGCCGGCATCAGCCCGACGCTCGGGTGATGCTGCAGGACGGCGACCAGGGCGAGGGCGCCGAAGCTGATGGCCCCGGCCCCGGCGGCCAGGCCGTCGCTGCCGTCGGTCAGGTTGAAGGCGTTTGATCCGGCAGCTACCGCCAGCGCGCCGACCAGGATCATCCAGCCGCCGATCGCATGCCGGCCATCGAAGGGGACCAGCTGGCTGGTCAGGCCCCATCGCAGCGCGAGGAAACCGAGGATCGCGCCGGTCAGGAGCTGGATCACGATCTTGTACCGGGCCCTGAGCCCGAGATTGCGCCCGCCACGGATCGCCGAGTAGTCGTCGGTGAAGCCGAGCGCGGCGCCCAGCACGAGCGCGATCAGCACGAAGCCACCGGCCAGCGAGCGGTCGGCCGCCAGGTACAGGACGAGGGCCACGGGAATGAAGACGAGCCCGCCCGCGGTCGGTGTGCCAGCCTTCTGTTGATGAGCGGCCGGGCCTTCTTCACGGATCTGCTGCCCCATCCGCGCCCGGGCCAGCTGGCCGATCGCCGCCGGGAAAACCAGCGCGCTCAGGATCAGAGCCGCGCCAAACAGGATGAGGGGCATCAGGGCGCCTGGCGAATTTGCTCGACGACGCGTTCCAGCCGCATGCCGCGGGAGCCTTTGACGAGCACCTGGGTCTGCGGCGTCAGCAGCGGCACCAGCGCCGTCACCACCTGCTCGGCCCCCTCGGCGACGAAGGCCCGCTCCTCGGCCAGGCCCGCGCGTCGCGCGGATTGCACCATCCGCGGGGCATACTCGCCCACCGCGATCAGGACATCAGCGGTTTTGCCGGCAAGCGAGCCGATCTCGTCGTGCGCCCGCTCGGCATGGTCGCCCAGCTCCAGCATGTCGCCCAGCACCGCCACCTTGAGCGAGCCTTTGGGCGCCAGCTGGAGGACCTGCAGCGCCGCCTGCATCGATCCCGGACTGGCGTTGTAGGAATCGTCGATCACGGTCGCGCCGTTGCGTCCGCCGACGATGTTCATGCGGCGGGACGGCGGCAGGAAGCCGTGCAAGGCAGAGGCAATCGCGGGAGCGTCAAATTCGAACTCCAGTGCCACCGCCGCGGCGGCCAGCGCATTCGAAACGCTGTGGTGGCCCGGCAACCGGAGATAGACATCGGCCTTGCCGCGCGGCGTCAGCAGCGTGAAGCTGCTGCCCTCGAGGCCATGGAGGCGGACCCTGTCGGCGCGCACGGCGGCGTCGTGCGCGAACCCGTAGAGCGTAAAGCGGCGGCTGACCGCCGACATCGCTCGTACCCGAGGGTCGTCGGCGTTGAGCACCGCGAGCCCGCCGGGGGCCAGCCCCTCGATCAGCTCGCGCTTGGCCGCGGCAACGGCGTCAATCGATCCGAGGAAGCCGACGTGTGCGAGTCCCACATTGAGCACGACCCCGATCGTCGGCGCAGCTGCCATCGTCAGCTCACGGATTTCCCCCGCCCGCGACATCGCGTACTCGACGACCAGTGCCCGATCGCGAGGGTCCATCTGGAAGATGGTCATTGGGATCCCGGTATAGGTATTGAGATTGCCTTCGCTCTTGTGGACGCGCAGTCGGCGTCCAAGCAGGTGCGCGATCAGGTCCTTGGTCGTCGTCTTTCCGGCGCTGCCGGTGATGGCGACGATGGGCAGCGCCTGGCGGCGCAAGCGGTCCGCAGTGATGTCGAAGAGCGCTTGCCGGGTGTCCTCGACCTGGATCAGGGCTGCGCGCCCGATACCCTGCGGTGGCCGCTCACAGAGGATCCCCGTGGCGCCCTGCTCAACCGCCTGCGGGATGAAGACGTGGCCGTCATGCTGCTCGCCGCGCAACGCGACGAACAGGCCGCCGGGCTTCACCTCCCGGGAATCGGTGAAGAGTTCGGTCAAGGATACGTCTGGCGAACCGCTGAGCAGGCGGCCATGCGTCGCCTGCACCACCTCCTTCACCGACATGACCACAGCACCACTATTGTCGCTGTCCCGTTCGCGATCCTTTCGGTCCCCCTCTGAGGCAGCGTCAGGCGGCACAAGTCAGCCTCACGGGGCGATCTGCCATTGGGTGATCAGCGCGCTGGCGACCGTTTTCCAGATCGGGGCGGCGACGTAGGCGCCTTCGAAGAGAATCTTCGGCTTGCGGATGATGACGAGCATGATGAACTGCGGGTGGTCGGCGGGCAGAAAGCCGACGAAGGAGCCGATCGTCTGGTCCTTCGCGTAGCTCCCGTTTTCCGGAATGCTCGCCGTGCCCGTCTTGCCCGCGATCCGGTTCCTGAAGCCATCGATGCGGGCGGCAAAACCGGAGCCATGCTCCACGACGCCGATCATCATCTGCTGCATCTGCTGCGCCGTCTTCGCACTGACGACCTGCCGGATGATGCGCGGCTGAACCGGGTGATGCCTGCCGTTGCCGTCGATGACCTGGTCGACGACGTGCGGCCATACCAGGTTGCCGCCGGTGGCGACCACGTTGACTGCGGCCAGCATCTCGATCGCGGTCGCGTCGACGCCCTGGCCGTACGAGGCGGTCGCCAGCTCGACCGGTTTCCACTTGGCGAAATCACGGAGCGGCTCGGCCGTCTCCGCCGCCACGTCGACGCCGGTTGGCGAGCCAATCCCGAACCGTTGCAGGTATTGATAGAACGCATCCATACCCTCCAACTGCTCAGCCTTGACGGCGCCGACGTTGAGCGAGTTCTGCAAGACCTGCGTCATCGTGACGTTCCCGTGCGCGCGGTTGTCCCAGTTGCGGAGGGCCACCCCACCCACCACGGCGACGCCGGTCTCGTTGAAGCGCGTGTCCGGCGTGATGGCGTGGTCATCGAGCGCGCCTGATAAGGTCACGACCTTCATCACTGACCCCGGTTCGTAGAGGTCGGACACGATCGGGTCGATGAACTGCGCGGTCGGCGTCGTCGCAAACTGGTTCGCGTCGTAGCTGGGGACATCAGCCCAGGCGACGATCCGGCCGGTCGCCGGCTCCATGATGATCACCGAGCCGCTCACGGCCTGGTACGTTTGCACGCCGTCGGCGAGGGCTCGCTCAGCGACCACCTGGATGGTGCCGTCCAGAGAAAGTTGCAGTGTGGCTCCATCGACAGGATCGCGACGCTGACGGTCACTGAGCACGATCGGACGGTTCGCCAGGTCGCGCACCGTTGCCTCGAAGCCATCCTGGCCATGCAGGACTTTGTCGTAGTAGCCCTCGATCCCGTAGTTGCCCTTGCCCTCGTCGTTGGCGAAGCCGAGCAGGTTCGCCGCAAGGCTGGTCCCCGCGACGCCCCCGTCGACGTAGGAACGCTGGGTTTCGGCGACCTTCCCGATGCCGGGCAGCCGCATGCTGTCGAGCTGCTGGGCGACCGAGGCCGGGACGCGTCGTGCCAGGTAAACGAACTGTCGCGCCGTCGACAGTTTGGCCTGAACCTCGTCGGAGGTGAGCTGCAGCAGCGGAGCCAGCCGGGTCGCGATCTCCGGCCGCTCCGCGGCGGAGATCTGATCCGGTGAGGCGAAAATGGAGAAGACCGGCGTGTTGGTGACGAGCAGCGCCCCATTTCGATCGATGATGTTGCCGCGGGCGGCGGGCAAGGTGATCGTGTCGTCGTGGTAGGCGGCCGCCAGGCGGGCCATGTCCGAGTGCCGCCAGACCTGCCAGTAGGCCAGCCGGCCAAGCAGCACCAGGTAGGCGCTGAGGACCAGCGCCATCAATGTAAGGATGCGGCTGCGCGGCTCCAATCCGTGAACACCCGGGGCCCTCATGGCATTCTTCCGCGGTCACGGGCTGCAGCCGCGCGCGAGCCCCCAGGGCGAGCCGGCCGACGCGAGCGGCGCTTCAGTGGCATGAGCGTCAGAGGCGTCGGGGGCGCTGGAGGACGCATCCGCCTGTTTGAGTCCCCCAGTGCAACGGTGAAGGCGTTAGCGCGAGGCGCTGGTTTTGGCGCTTAAGGGCCGGCCGATCACCGCGCCCAGCACTGCCAGCACGCCATCCCAGACGCCGGTGCGGCCCTGGACGGCGGGACGCGGCCCGAGCGCAATCGGTGACGGCCTCGAGTGGACGTACTGCCACCGGCTGGGATGGGATAGGCCAAGTTGCACCGCCGCCGTGGCGACGCGGTTGGCGGCACGATCGCCGGCAAGCTGCGCCAGCAGCTGGTCGTGTTCGGCGGTGAGGCGGGCTTGTTCCTGCTTCAGCGTCGCGATCTGGTAGCTCGCCTGCGTGGCGGCGGCCGATTGGGCCACCAATAACAGGGCCGCGGCGATCAGCGAGATCGCGCCGACCAGCGGCGAGATCGACGGCCGGCCGTGACTCCGGCGCGCGCGCGAAGGGGGGAACGCGCGCGCCGGAGGGGTCGGATCGGGCCGGCGGGGCCGCAAGACTAGTAGATGCCCAGGAGGGAGGGGTTCCACCATGCGGCCGCTCAGGTATTGACTTGTGGAATGACATGGATCGGGTTCATAACTTCTCCGCGACTCGTAATTTCGCCGACCGAGCGCGGGGATTTTCCCGCACCTCGGCCTCAGAGGGAGTGATCGGCTTGCGGGTCACGACGCGCAGCGAACGCTGGTGCCCGCAGATACAAACGGGCGCTTGGGGCGGACAAATACAGTCTGTTGCTTCGACGTTGAAAAGGTTCTTTGCAATCTTGTCCTCGAGGGAGTGGAAAGAGACGACCCCGACGCGCCCACCGCTTGCAAGCACTTCAATGGCAGCCTTCAACCCTTTTTCGATCGCCTCGAGCTCGCGGTTGACCGCGATCCGGAACGCCATGAAGGTGCGGGTCGCGACATGAATGTCGCGGGGCCAGGCGGCCCGCGGAATGGCCCCGGCGACCACATCGACGAGATCACGGGTGGTTTGCAGCGGCGTCCGCCGCCGCCGTTCCACGATCCGCTGCGCGATCCGCGCTGCCCACCGCTCCTGGCCGTAGTCCTTGAGGATGCGCCGCAGCTCACTTTCCGATTCGCGGTTGAGCAGGTCGGCGGCGGTCCAGGGTTCGCTGCGATCCAGGCGCATATCGAGTGGTCCGTCCGCCTGGAAGCTGAAGCCTCGCGCCGGGTCATCCAGCTGCAACGAGGAAAGGCCGAGGTCGAAGAGGACGCCGTGGACCGGGCGTCCGATCCGTCCGGCAGCGCGGTCGAGCTGCGCGAAATTGGTGTGCTCCAGCATCACGGTGACGTCCGGAGGCACCGGTTCCCAGGCGAATCGCTCGAGGGCGGAGGAATCGCGGTCGATGCCGAGCAGGATGCCGCCCGGCCGAAGGCGCTCGATCAGTGCCCGAGTATATCCCCCACCGCCCAGCGTGGCGTCGATGAACGCCTGACCGGGGGCGGGTTGAAGGCTCGTTATGACGTCTTGTAAAAGTACGGGTCGGTGTCCGGACGGTCCGGACGGTCGATCGCCACGAGGGCGGCCGCGTCGGTCACGTGCGCTGGGCACGTCGCCGCTCGGCCACCTGGTCCTGAATGCGCGTGTATTCCTCTGCTGTCGCCTCGCCGATGCGGCGCCACTGCTCGTCGTTCCAGATCTCGATCAAGTTGTTGACCCCAACGATCCAGGCCACGGCGGTGATGGCAGCGTACTGCCGCTGGTCGGCGGACAGGACGATGCGGCCCTGGGCGTCGAACTCGCACTCGCGGGCGGCGCCGAACATCATTCGAGCCAGTCGCCGCTCCTCCGCCGGCGTCGTCGAGCCGAGTCGCAAGCCCTGCTCCTGCGCCCATTCCTGGGGCGGATAGACCTGCAGGCAGCCCTCGGCGCCCTTGGAGATCACGGTCCCACTGGGCAGCTGTTCCCGAAAGCGGGCGGGGATCGCCACCCGTCCCTTGGCGTCGACCGAGTGCCGGTACGTGCCGAGGAACATCAGGCGTCGTCACCGGCTTTCTCACTCTCCCCACTTTGCCCCACTTTGTGCCACCAGCACGCCGAACGCTACCACTGCGACAGCTGCCTGTCAACGATTCGCGCCTAAATCTTGTGTCCTTGTACCGGCCCGGAAAAAGGCCCACTACATGTTGTGCCGCTGATCTCCCGGGCCGGCGTCAGCGAGCCCGCAGGGCGAGCCGGCCTTTCGGCCGCAAGCGCCGGCGCCGCATGCCGCTCGTGCAAAGCACACGAGCGCGATGGAATTTCGCGCGAGTGCGCCGCGAGCGGCTGGACGGCGCATCGGCGCGTTTGGTCTCTGGGCTACGCCAGAACGCGCAAGCGGTTCCAGCCCGCATGCGGGGCGCGCCCCGCATGCGGGGCGCGGCAGAAAGCGAAAGTGAGTCCGCCGTAAGCCGAGTTCTGTGCCCCGCTTCAGCCGGCGAAGCCGGCGCGCCGTGGGGCGGCAGTCATCCGTCTCGGTCGCCGGTTACCCGGCGACTCCAGCGACCTTACCCGAGGACCGACCGAGCCAGCCGTATCGTCCTCCTATTCGGTCTTGCTCCGGGTGGGGTTTACCGAGCCAGCCGGTCTCCCGGCTGCTGGTGGGCTCTTACCCGCACCATTTCACCTTCGCCGTCGCTTCCGCGGCGGCTGTGTCTTTTCTGTGGCACTCTCCTTCGGGTCACCCCGACCGGGTGTTACCCGGCACCCTGCTCTGTGGAGCTCGGACTTTCCTCGACGGGACGATCCCGGCGCGACTGCCTGGCGGACTCGCCCGCAATTCTACCCAGATGCTCGGCCGGCACAACCCAGCGGACCAGCCCACCGGCGAAGACGATGACGCCGGCAGCCACGAGGAAGGCGACCGTCAAGCCGACCTGAATCAGCGGGCCCGAGAGCGCCGATCCAATCGGCGTGCCGCCCCAGTTGAGGCCCATGGACACCGCGAAGGCCCGGCCAAACCACGCCGGGTCGGTTCGTCGCTGCCGGAGAGAGAACATGGCGACGTCGAAGGGACCGTTGGCCAGCCCGGGGATCAACATCGCGGACGCCGCCATCCATACGCTGCCGGTGACGGCGAGCAGCGCAACCCCCATCCCGGCCACGAGCGTCGACAGGCCCATCACCAGGCGTTCGCGACCCTCGGTGTCGAGTCGTCCGAACAGCAGCGCCGACGGAATCGATGCCAGGCCGTAAATCGCCCAGAGCTCACCCACGATGGCGGGATTGCCGTGAAGGCGTTCCAGGACCAACACGGGTACGGCCACGACCAGGATGCCGAGACCGAGGTTCATCAACGATACGACCAGCGCGATACCGCGAAGCGAGGCATTCCACCCGAGCACGTAGCGCAGCCCGGCCCACGCCTCAACCAGCACCGGTCTCATGCGCGTGCCGATCATCGGCTCCGGTAGCCCGGCCATCAGCACGGCAGCGGCGACGTAGACGCCGGCGGTCGCGAAGAGGGCGAGTCGAGGACCCGACCAGGCGGTCAGGACGCCCGCGAGCGCCGGGCCAGCACCGATGGTGACGGAATAGGCGATGCTGTCCAGGGCGTTAGCACGATCCCACATACGACTGGGGACGATGACGGGCAGCAGCGAGCGAGCCCCAGAATTACTCAGCGAATAGGTGAGCGAGCTGACCGCCACGATCGGCAGTAGCATCACCGGCGACAGCCGGCCGGCGGCATCGAGGCCGCCGATCAGGATCATCGTGGCGGCGCCGACAAGATAGTCCAGCGTGATCAACTGCACCCGTCCATGGCGGTCGAGCAGGGCGCCGGCGACCGGGCTCATGGCGATCCCGGGCGCGATCGCCAAAAAGACGGTGATGCCGGCCAGCGCGGGCGATCGATAGCGCAGCAGGACGAAGAGGACCAGTGCGAGCTGCATCATCTGGTTGGCGGTCCGCGCCACCATGACGCTGGTCGCGAGCGTGGGAAAGGCTGGGATCCGAAACAAGTCGCGATAGGTCGTGCGATTCGACGACGGCACGACAGTCAAGCTTAGGCGACTATGGCACCTGAGCCAGGACCTTCGCCATCGTCTTGAAGGACACCTTCGCGTACTCCTTGAGACTGTCGGCCCCCGTCCGGCTGACGAGCAATCTACCGGTTTCGATGACTTTCGGTGATGCCCCCTTTGGCAAGGTCAGCCCGAGTGCCTTTCCCGTTTGGTCGAGCCACCGGAGAAAGGCGTCGCGGGCGAGGATCGAGGCGCCGGCGACCGCCACGTCGGCCTCCGCTCGATGCATTTGGATCACCGGGATGCCGCTGAGGCGCGTATCGATCAGCAAGCGGTTCTCGATGTATCGCCTGTCACCAAATTGATCGCTGAGGATGAACTTCGGCCGCAGTCCCGCCTTGATCAGATCCTCGATCACCCGAGTGTGCGTCCAGGCCAGGAGCGTGTTGAGGTTTTTCCCTTCGCTTCGCATCTGTTTGTAGAGCTCGTTGTAGCGCTTGGGGGCCAGCACCAGGACCGCGCGCTGCCGGTCCGCGACGACCTCGCGGATATTCGCCGCCAGCCCGCGCAGCTCGCGATCGCTGACGGTCTTGCTGTCGCGGACGCCGAGCGTCCGCAGGGTCTGCGCGGTGCGGGCATCGACATACACACCGGCGGTGACCATCGGCCCAAAGAAGTCGCCTTTTCCGGCTTCGTCAGTGCCGACATGCGGTTCGGTCTCCGGTGGAACGGCCGGATCGGACGACGCATCCTTCTGGACGGGCTCAGGCTTGCGCGGAACCTTCTTCCCCACCGGCTCGACGAGGGCGATCGCCTGGTCGAATGCCGGCGCGTGGCCGGAGACCACGAGCTTGCCCGAGTGATAAAGGATGGCCCGGGCCCGACTGCCCTCGTCCGACAGCTTCACGCGCCACGCCTCGTACGGGCCTGGGGGCTCATCGACAGCGCCCAGCGCGTGCATCCGTTGAAGAATCCCTTCTCGATCGGCGGGCGCCACGGAGTACGTCGTGGTGGGCCGCGCTTCGCGAGCTGGCAACCGGCTACTTGGCGGCCGATCGGCCGCGTAACAAACGGCTTCTCTCGGTTGCCGCGAACTTGAGCCCGGCCCGAACCTCGGCGACGACCTGTCTCCAGAAGCGGTCGGCAGCGTAATACAGCCCGAGCAGGGCCGCGATCAGGATGGCGACGTCGATGCTGATCCGGCCTTCGCGAGCCCAATAGACATCCCGGAGGTTCAGCCACAGCGCGAACTCGTCCACCACCAGTGCCGCGCCGATCCCGTAGACGAGCGCCAGCCATCCATGAAGCCGCGGCGACCAGAACGTGATGCCAAGGAAGCCGACGATCAGCAGGATCAGGATGCCCCAGACGAAATGATGGATGTGGAGGCCGCCGCTGGTGACGATGTTGCGGGCGGGCAGGAAATGGTACCGGATGCCATACGTCAGGAATCGCAGGAACAGGAATGTGCCGATGAAGGCCACCCACATGCGCAGGGCAGCCTCGCGGCGATAGTCGACGTGCTGCTGGTAGGCGGCGACAACCCGCTTTCGGAGGTGAAAGCCCGGATGGAGCAGGTTGTGGATGTTCACTATGGCGTACCGACGGTCGGCAGTATAACGCCGGCTTACCGTCTATCTATGCTGGCGTCCACTCCTAAGTACGCCAGTCGTATCTGGCAAAGTCACCAGGCATCCCCAGGTTCCGGACCACCGACCCGGACCAATGAGCGCCCACCAGGTTGTCATGGCGCGCCTTCTTTAGTCCGTCCCCAGGTCCCTACGTGCCGCCCTAATGAACTGGTCGTACAGAACCAGGTAACGATCATTCGCCTTCACCCACTGCTGAGGTTCTGGCGGGTCCGTAGCCGCGATTGCGGCGTTGTGCATTGCGTCTAAGCAGTGGGCAGCAAGCTCATTCAATGCGGGCTGGACCTCAGCCGACCCAAGGAGACTGATTCGGCTTCCGGCGTCGTCCAGTTCCCCGCCCCATCGGTCTAATTCGCCAAGATATCCGTGATACTGCGGGGCATTCGGTGGCGTCAGGTAGACCGCACGAGCCGCCGTCCGGAAGTGATCAGCTGTTTCGATCAGCTTGCCATAGGCGGCCATGCGCAGCTCTAAGTGCCAGCGGGCACGCTCCTGTCGGTGGCGCTCCTGCTCCGTCAGACGTTGACTTCGGCCCGTCAGCTGCACAGCGATCAGGGTTGCTGCGCCCGTGATCACGGGACCGACCAATGCGAGTATGGCGAGGACGACTAACAGCGTCGAGTCTTGGGACGATGACTGGCCGGAGGCTAGTGGATTCACGATGTGCTCCATTGTGCCCGACCCTGCTTCAATCTATGGAGAATGCGCGCGCTCGGGCGATACCTGCGACGAGTCGGAAAGCAAAGCGTTGATGGCCTCGGCCTCTACCAAGCGCTGTCCAGTGTCGTCCTCTTTGTCGGCGGATGGCTATTGGTTAATCAAGGACCAGCCTGGTTCGGCAAACAGGCATACGACCAATGGGTCAAGACTGCGGGAACGGCCGTCGATGTTGGTGCCGTCGCCTGTTTCGTGCTGCTATTCGTGGTTGTCATTCCAGCCCGCCAACAGGGGGCCGATCGACGACAGATCGAAGGGTTGACTAACGACCGCACCAACCTGTTGCAGCAGGTCGCGGGTATTACGCAAGAGCGGGCGGCGGCCCACGCCCAGATCGACGCCCTCCGAGGTGAGGTCGCCGCCCTACTGGCGGCCAGTCGCCCGCAAGTCGGCACAATGAACGTCGTCTACCAGGTCGGAAACGACGCCATCAGGGAGGGACGCCTACCATGGCCAGGCACCGCACCACCCGTCGAAGATGTGCCTCAAGGTCCTTAGCCTGGCTTTCCGGACCATGCTAGGCTGTCACAACACGGCGACGAATTCATCCGATCCGACCAAACTGATCAGGCGTAAGATTCAGGAGGAGGATACCGGGATGCCTGACGTACAGATCGAGTTCACGAAGGTCGGTCAGAAAGTCAACATTGACCTGGACCGGCCGCGGCCACAGGTTGATTCTCAGGGCTTGCCCGAGCGTAACCGCGACCGCGACACTGTCGGGCCACAGCCGCAGCATAGCTAGCAGTTGAGGCTAGTCTCGGCCCTGCTCGCCAACGCCGCCGAAGAGCGGCAGGGCTTGGTGTACATCCTGGGTGGCTTCTGGGATACGGTCTGGGTGCCGGAGGGTCAGCAAGCGGCCTTTCGCGGGACGCTCGTCATCCGATTGCTCGCTTCCCGTGCCGAATGCAACCGCGTTCATCCAATTGAAATTCGTTGCGAGGGTGAGGACGGCCAGCTGGTTTTCAACGTCAACCTCACGGTGACGCCGCAGATACCGCCTGGTCATCCACTCGCCTGGCAGGTTCCGGTGACAATCGTGGCTGGCTTAGCAGGACCACTTCCAGGTATCGGCCTATACAACATCGCCATCCTGACCGACAACGCATTGGCCGGGGAAGTGCCGTTCCGTGCGGCAGAGCTGCCGCAAGGTCAAGCCCCTCCGGGCGTGACGCCGCCACCGCTCGCTCCGTAAAGCCCGGCCCGACCGATCGCGGCTTGCACGCGGCTTACCGGACGCCGACCCAGCTTTAAAACGGCGTCCCGCTCTATAACGCCGGTATACGATAGTTCCGACAATGGCGGACGTGGTGCAGGTCGTGCCGGCAGACGACCCGGTTCGTCCGTTGTTCTCTCCGGCGGGCGAGCTGACGGCTGAGGCCACGAGTACTCTCGGCCTCAGCCCCGATGAACTGCGCGACCTCTACCACAAGATGGTATGGATCCGGCGCACTGATCAGGAAGCGCTGAACCTCCAGCGGCAGGGCGAGCTCGGCCTCTGGGGCCCCTACCAGGGCCAGGAGGCGATTCACGTTGGGACGGTGGCTGCGCTCAGGCCCACGGACTGGATTTTTCCGAGCTACCGCGAGTTCGGCATGGGGATGTGCCGCGGCATCGACCCGGCAGAAATGCTGACGCTGTTTCGAGGGCTCTCGCATGGTCCGTGGGACCCACGCCAGTACCGCTTCGCGCCGCTGGTCATTCCGGTGGCGACCCAGGTCCCGCATGCCGTCGGATTCGCGATGGGCTCGCGGCTCAAGCACAGCGATGACGTCGTGCTATCCACGTTCGGCGATGGAGCGACCTCGAAAGGCGACTGGCACGAGGCGATGAACTTCGCCGGCGTCTTTCAGGCGCCGGTCATCTTTCTCTGCCAGAACAATCATTGGGCGATCTCGGTCCCGCTGGCCAAGCAGACCGCTGGATCCATCGCCGAGCGCGCGCAGGGCTACGGCTTTCCCGGGATTCGCATCGATGGCAACGACGTCCTCGGGGTCTTTGCCGCGGTCCGTTCCGCCGCCGACCGGGCGCGCCATGGCGGCGGGCCCTACTTGATCGAAGCCATGACCTACCGCATGGGACCGCACACCACTTCGGATGATCCGACGCGATACCGATCGGAAAGCGAGTTGGAGCGCTGGAGCGCCAAGGATCCCATCCCCCGCTTTCGCCAATGGCTCCAGGGGCGAGGCCTGCTCGATGAGGAGGCGCTGGCGGCGATCAACCGCGAGGTCGAGACGGCCGTGGAGGCGACTCGCCATCGCCTCAAGTCGACGCCGGTGCCACCGCCCGGCGAGGCGATCTTCGGTCGCGTTTACCAGCATCCGCCTGACAGCTTTCAGGAAGAGCGCGAGGAATTCGAGGCCTCGCTGGAGAGCCACTGATGGAACCGGTAACCATGGCGAAGGCGATCAACCTCTCGCTGCGCGACGCGCTCGCGCGCGATGATGACGTCCTGGTCTTCGGTGAAGACGTCGGCACGCTGGGCGGCGTGTTCCGTATCACCGACGGACTGCAGAAGGCGTTCGGCTCCGACCGCGTCTTCGACACACCGCTTGCCGAGTCGGCGATCATCGGCATCTGCATCGGCCTCGCTCTACGAGGATTCAAGCCGGTGCCCGAGATTCAGTTCGACGGGTTCATTTATCCCGCCTTCGACCAGATCGTGAGCCACGTCGCGAAGTACCGCAATCGAACCGGTGTCTCGATGCCGATCACGATCCGCGTGCCATTCGGTGGCCGTATCGGCGCGGTCGAGCACCACTCCGAAAGCCCGGAAGCGTACTTCACGCATACGGCCGGCCTGAAGGTCGTCGCCCCGGCGACACCCGGCGATGCCTACGCCTTGCTGCAGAGCGCGATCGCGGACCCGGACCCCGTGATCTTCTTCGAGCCCAAGGCGCGCTACTACCTCAAAGAAGAAATCGACACGACGAAAGAGGTGCTGATCGGCCGGGCGCGGGTCGCGCGGGAAGGCTCCGGGGTGTCGGTGATCGCCTATGGTCCCACTGTCAGCATCGCGCTCGACGCGGCGAAGGCGGCGGAGAAGGAAAACATCTCGCTCGAGGTCATCGACCTGCGCACACTTTCTCCGCTCGACATGCAGACGATCCTGACCTCACTGCGAAAAACCCACCGGGCGATCGTCGTGCACGAGGCGCCGGTCTTCGGCGGCTTCGGCGGCGAGATCGTGGCCCGGATCGCCGACGACGGTTTCGATCTGCTCGAAGCGCCCATCGAACGCATCGGCGGCATGGACGCGCCGTATCCACCCGCACGGTACGAGAAACTGTACCTGCCGGACGTCGATCGCATTCTCGAAGCCGCCGACGTTGCGCTGGCCTATGGCTGATCAGACGTTCCGACTGCCAGACCTCGGTGAGGGGTTGACCGAAGCCCAGCTCATCGCCTGGCGCGTCGAAGAAGGCGCGCACATCGACGTGAATGCGCCGCTGTGCGACGTCGAGACGGCCAAGGCCGTCGTTGTCATCCCATCACCGTGGGCGGGAACGGTTCGGAAGCTGCACGCCCGGCCCGGCGAGTCGGTCGGCGTCGGTGAGGCGCTGGTTACGATCGCGGCGGACGGCATCGGTGCTGCTGCGACGCCACGAGCCTTTGACGCCGACGAGGCTGCGCCAAGCACCCTGGTCGGCTACGGTCCCGGCGGTCCCGAGGCCGGCATCCGGCGTCGCGCTCGGGTTGCGCCGTCAGCGGCGGCCGAGCCGAGCACCGAGGTCCGCGCTGCTCCATTCGTCCGGCAACTGGCGAAAGACAAGGGCATCGATCTCACCAGCGTCACAGGAACCGGACCCGGCGGGCGGATCACGAAAGCCGACGTCGAGGCGGCCGGCTCGCGTGCCGGCGGCGCATCCCCGGCTCCGCGCACGCTACCAATCAACGGCGAGCGACGGATCAGCGTGGTGGGCATCCGTAAGGCGATCGCCCGCCAGATGATGCGCTCCGTTTCCACGATTCCACAGTTCACTGAGTTCGCGGTTTTCGACGCCACCAACCTCATGGCGGCTCGCGAGCGGCGGAAAGCAGCCGGTCGCTCGATGACCCCTCTCCCCTATTTCATCGCCGCGGTGGTGAAGGCCGTCCAGGCGTTTCCCCTGATGAACAGCTCATGGGACGAGGGCCGCGATGAGATCGTCCTCAAGCAGCCGATCAACGTCGGGATCGCCGTCAATACTAGCCAGGGCCTGCTGGTGCCAGTGCTCCGAGATGCCTCAACGCTCGATCTGGACGCGATCGCGGAGCAAAGCGCACGGCTGATCGAGGGTGCCCGAGCCGGAACGCTTCCCCCCAACCAGATGAGCGGCGGGACGATCACGGTCACGAACGTGGGCGCCAGCGGCCCGGTCGAAACCGGCACCCCGATCATCAATCCGCCGGAGTGCTGCGTGGTCGCCTTTGGCGCCATCAAGCCGCGGCCCATGGTGGTCGAAGGACAGATCGTGGCCCGAAGTGGCGCGTGGATCTCGATCTCCGTCGATCACCGGATCGTCGACGGCGCGCTGGCGACGGAATTTCTCACGGCGCTGGTCTCGGAGCTGGAGAACGTCAGTGCCTGACGAAGGGCAGCTGATCTACGACTGGAACACCGTCGACGCGCTGCCCAGGCCAGCCCGCCCAGTCAGCGTTCACGACGAGACGCTGCGCGACGGCATCCAGGGCCCGTCCGTGCGCGACCCCGATATCGAACACAAGCTGCGCTTCCTGCACCTGGCCGATGAGCTCGGTGTCGGATCGGTCGATCTCGGTCTTCCCGGTTCTGGCCCCCGCGCGGTAGCCGACGTCGCACGTCTGGCACAGGAAATTCGCGACCAACGCCTGCGGATCAAGCCGCTCTGCGCCGCGCGGACCCTGGAAGTTGATATCCGTCCGGTGGTCGAGATCTCGCAGCGCGTCGGCATTCCGATCGAGGTGGCCGCCTTCATTGGATCCAGCCCAATTCGGCAATACGCCGAAGGCTGGACGATCGACCAGATGGTCGACAACACCCGCAAGGCCGTCCGCTTCGCCCGCCAGAACGAGTTGCCCGTGCTGTACGTCACCGAGGACACGACACGGGCGCAACCGGAGACCCTTCGCCGCTTGTTCGGCACCGCGATCGAGGAGGGCGCCGCGCGCGTCGCCGTTTGCGACACCGTTGGCCACTCAACGCCGGATGGCGCGCGCGCCGTGGTCGGCTACGTCCGACGGATGCTGGACGAGATGAAGCCTGAGATTGGGCTGGACTGGCACGGCCACAGCGACCGCGGCCTCGGCGTCATCAATGCGATCGAGGCGGCCGTCGCCGGCGCCGACCGGATCCATGGCTGCGCCCTCGGTCTCGGCGAGCGGGTGGGCAACACGCACCTGGACCTGCTGCTCGTCAACTTCCGGTTGCTGGGATGGATCGATACGGATCTGAGCAAGCTGCGCGAGATGGGCGAGGTGATCGCCGAGGGCACCGGGATGGCGATCCCGGCGAACTATCCGGTGCTCGGCCGCGACGCCTTTCGCACCGCCACCGGTGTCCATGCGGCCGCGGTCATCAAGGCCAAACGCAAGGGCGACAACTGGCTCGCCAATCGCGTCTACTCCGGCGTGCCGGCCGAGCTCTTCGGCTGTGAGCAGGTGATCGAGATCGGGCCGATGAGCGGCGAATCGAACGTCGTGTTCTGGCTGGAGCAGCGCGCCATCGAGCCACGCCCGGACCTGGTCAAGGCTATTGTCGAGCGTGCCAAGAACGGCAATCATCTGCTCGGCGAGGCCGAGATCTATGCGGTCGTCAACCGGCGCTCGGCGATTAGCGGATCCTGACGCTCACGGAACTGTGGCGGTCGGAGGTGCCCGACCGGCAAGCCCAGGCGACGAGAAAACGGGACCCCGGGCTTTGGCTCGCCTACGCTTTGGGCTGGGCCGTACGCTCTGCCAGCTGGCCAAGATTCACCATCACGATGACCGCGATGATCGTGATCAAGATGGCGTAGAGAAAGAGCGAGACGATCTGTCCACCGGTGCCA
>Ga0207646_10000815_pt1 | contig 40524 bp, 47 predicted proteins | sample KBSK5502metaG_FD_184343 | JGI IMG/M metagenome (GOLD analysis project Ga0207646, IMG submission 184343) | Corn, switchgrass and miscanthus rhizosphere microbial communities from Kellogg Biological Station, Michigan, USA - KBS K5-50-2 metaG... | ecosystem: Host-associated > Plants > Roots >... | reverse complement strand
CGGCAAGGTCCCATTGACGATAGTACGAGCTGGAAAGGAAATGCGGATAGAATTGCCGGTGTCAGCAGACTTGCCTCTCGCGATTCCGGACTCGAAGGGGAATTATCCGTCGTATTTCATTCTCGGTCCGCTCGTCTTTTCGGAGGCGACCGCTCAGGTGGTTCATGGAGTAGGCAAAGGAAATAAGGGCTCGGACTGGATGCTTGCTTTTGCGTATTCCGGAAGCCCGTTGCTCACTCGCTATTACGATAAGTCGGCTTTTCCCGGGGAACGCATTGTCTTTGTCTCTTCTCCGTTTTTCCCTAGCAAGTTATCCCGCGGTTATAGCACAGCAGCACTCCAGGTTGTTAAGACGGTCAACGGTCATCCGATTAAGAACCTCGCAAACCTGGTTGAGACTCTTCGCGACGCCAAAGAGGAATTCATCACGGTTGAATTCAACAGACGGAACGGTGGCGAGACTCTGGTTTTTCCTCGAAAGGAAATGGTAGAAACGACTGATTCAATCCTGAACGATAACGGCGTGCGCAGCCAAGGATCGCCGGACATGCTCGCCATTTGGACAGCAAAAAAAGATAAGTAGATTCCGCGATCCTTCCTCAATTGGCGGACGGACGCAGTTATCAAGCTGTCGTCCCTAAATGCGCAGCAGTTCGCGCTGCCAGAGTACGAGAAGCGCATCAGCACGCGCAGGATCGGCGGCGATGGCTTCCAATGTCGCGCGCGGGGCGATGAAGGAAGATTCAATCTCCAAATCTTTTGCGACGTGATCGCGGTTGCGTCGGAGTTGCTCGATTCGTTTTACGACTTCAGCCGTCGCGCGCGTGCCGGACCGACGCGGCCTGACCGGCCAATCTTTTTCCGGCAACTGCATCCCGCGCTCGGCCGCTTGCCGAAAAGCGCTGCGGCGGCGATCGGAAAAATGTTTGTAATCAGGAGACTCGCCGGCGGCGAATCTCTCAGCCGCACTAAGCAGCTCGCGATTTTGCAAAATGTGAAACGGCGGACGATCAGCCGCTTCGGCTTCGCGTTCGCGCCAATTCCATAGCTCGCGCAAAACAGCCGACGCGCGATCACGTAAAGCCCCTGCCCCGGAAATCCGCCAGGCTTCATCAAGATCGCGCTCACGATCGATCGCGGCCAGCTCGAGTGCGCGCTGACACGATTGCCGGAACCACTCCATTCGATCTCGCGAATTCAACTCCGTTTCCAAACGCTCGGCCATCGGCAACAGATAGCGCGTGTCGTTGACCGCATATTCGGCCATACGAGCGGGAAGCGGTCGCTGCGCCCAATTCGCTTTTTGCGAGCCTTTGGCCAGCTCGATTTCAAAATAACGCTGCACCAGTGCGGCCAAGCTGAATTCGTGGATCCCGATCAACCGCGCGGCGATCACGGTGTCGAAAATCCGTTGCGGCACGAAATTCAAATTCCGCCGGAGCAATCGCAGATCGTAATCGGCGCCGTGGAGCACAATTTCTTTTTCCGCGAGCGCGTCGCACAGCGGCGCAAGATCGACATCCGCCAGAGGATCGACAATCACATCGCGCTGCGGCGTGCTGATCTGAAGCAGACAAAGTTTCTCTTTATAGCAGTGCAGGCTGTCGGCTTCGGTATCGAGTGCAATTCTGTCATGCGACTCCAGTTGCGGGACTAATTCCGCAAGTCGAGCGCGATTCGCAATCCAACGATCTGACAATGACGAATGTCGAATGCCGAAACCCGAAGGAATGTTTAAATCCGAATGAGCAAAAGCGCTGCCGCGCTCCTTCTTCACTTGAGCGTTGGCGCTTTCTTCGTCATTCCTCATTCGTGCTTCGGATTTCTCGAAGAGCTCATTTCAATCCGCTCAGGAGCAGCTCGGCGTTGGTTTTGGTCGCGTTCAGGTTGTCGATCAACTTTTCCATCGCCTCGATCGGCGGCAGCGCAGCCATCGCTTTGCGCAAGAGCTGCACCCGCTCCCATTCTTCCGGATGATAAAGCAAATCTTCCCGCCGCGTCGCCGAAAGCATTGGATGAATCGCCGGATAAAGCCGTTTCTCCTGCAGCGCGCGGTCAAGATGCAGCTCCATGTTACCGGTGCCTTTGAATTCTTCGAAGATCAATTCATCCATTCGACTACCGGTTTCGGTCAGCGCGGTTGCAAGAATGGTGAGGCTGCCGCCTTCTTCAACATTCCGGGCCGATCCGAAAAACTTCTTCGGTTTAGTGAGCGCCTTGGCTTCAACACCGCCCGACATGATCCGTCCTTTGCTTGGCTGCAAATTATTGTAACCGCGCGAAAGCCGGGTCAGGCTGTCGAGCAAAATCACCACGTCTTTTTTCATCTCAACCAAACGCTTGGCGCGCTCGAGCACCAGTTCCGCCACCTGCACGTGTCGGATCACGTTCTCATCAAAGTTCGAATGGTAAATCTGACAATCGATTTCGCGCTCGAGATCGGTCACTTCCTCCGGCCGCTCGTCGACCAGCAGCAGAATAAGAACGATCTCGGGATGATTCACCCGAATCGCTTTGGCAATTTCCTTGAGCAAAATCGTTTTGCCGACGCGCGGCGGCGCTACGATCAACCCGCGTTGGCCGTGGCCAAGGGGTGCGAGTAAATCAACTCCGCGTGCGCAGATCGAATTCGTCTTTGGATTTTCGAGCATGATCCGCCCCTGCGGAAACTGCGGCGTTAATTTTTCGAAATCGGTCGGCTCGCTCCATTTCTCGGCTGGCTCGTCCTCGATGGTGATCACGTCATCGAGCACGAGTCCTTTCTCGCGATCGCGCGGGAGCCGCAATTTGCCGGCAAGTTTTTGTCCCGGCCGCAAATGATAAAGCTCAATCGCCGCGCGCGGGACGTAAACCTCTTCCGGTACCGGCAAAAAATTCAGCTCCGGATAACGCAGGAGCCCGAACGAATCTGCGACTTGATCGAGAAAACCTTCGGCCGTGACGTTGGCGCCCTGGCCAAGCGCAGCGCGGGCGATATCGAGAATGTGATGATGGCGAGAGCGCGCCGGATGCAGATGCAAATTGAAATCGCGCGCGATGGGAAAGGGATCGTCGAGCTTCTCCAGCTCGTTGATGCTCAACTCCCGCGGCGCCAACGTGACGTTGGATCCAGCTTGAGCCGGACTGGCGTTAGCCTCTACCGTTTCGTCTGTTAGCTTTTCGTCCATTTTTCCTGGCGCCACAGTTCCATCAGACTCGCGGCCTGGGCCGCGAGCACGGTTCGATCGCCGTTGTTCCAAACAACGTGATCGGCCCGTTTGATTTTTTCTTCGAGAGGCATTTGCGATTCGATCATGGCTTCGGCCGGAGCGCGCTCGATCTCCATTCGCCGCATGAGATTGGCGAGCTGGATATCGGGCGAACAGGCCACGACCACCACCCGGTCGCATAAGGTTTCACCACCGGTTTCATAAAGAAGTGGAATGTCTGCGAAGAAAAATTCGGGAGATGTGCGGTGCCTGTCCGCTTCAACGCTCCATTGCCGGCGAATCCGGGGATGGAGAATTTGTTCGAGCGCCTGCTTTTTGGCGGCGTCCTGGAAGATTATCGTGCGAAGTGCGGCCCGATTCAAGTCGCCATTGCGGGAAAAGACGCTAAAGCCGAAAAGCTTGAGCAGCTCCTGTTTGACCTCCTCAAGATCGACAAGCTCACGTGCGACCCCATCGGCGTCGAAAAATTTGCCGGCGGGAAGAATTTCTTTAAGACACTCGCAGAAAGTGCTCTTGCCTGTCGAAATGCCGCCCGTAATACCGATTGCCGGCATCAGCTGTCAGCTGCAGCGTTTTGCCTCACCGGATCAGACCGCAACCTCGCAATAAGAGGCGTCCGATCGCGGCTTTGGAATGGCTTCACCAGCCGCACGCAGACCATCAAGATGGAATTCGATTGCATCGTGCATTTCGCGTTCGACCTCAGGCCGTGTCGAAGCCGTAGCAACACAACCTGGCAAGTCCGGCGAATACGCCGAATAGCCGGTTGGGGTTTCTTCCACGATGATGAGATAGCGACTCATTTCAATCCAGCTTGTTTGAGAATACTGTTTGTTGTGCCTGGCGCAAGATCATCGCCTGGTTTGCCAGCGATTGTAACCACACCGCGCTTGGTTCGGTGTTTGAATTGCCGATGACTTCCACGCGTGCGATCAAGATACCAACCATCAGATGTAATCAGTTTGATTGCTTCACGGACCTTCACATCCTATCGAACTGTTCAGGCTGCAACCGCGATCGCTATCACTGCGCAGCTTATTTTTTGTAAGCCGGGATTTCCGGCAACACTGGCGGTTGCAGCTCTTCCTCTTGCTCCTCAGGAGCCTGTCCTAGCGGAGTTACCTTTCTGGCCGTCACGAAGATAATCAGATTGCGTTTGACATGCTGATCGACATTGCTGCGGAACAAGCGGCCAACCATCGGAATGTCGCCGAGTAAAGGCGTCCGGTCTTCCACCTTCTGGACATCTTCGCGCATCAGCCCGCCAATAACAACGGTCTGGCCGTCGGCCACCTGCACACTGGTGGTTACCTTGCGCGTGCTAAAGATTGGCTGATTAATCACGTTCTCAGTGAGAAGAACTGGCTGGGAGACCGATATGCCGGCCATCGTGTTCACGCCCACGGCATTGATGGGGCTTCCGTAATTGATGAAGCCTTCGAACTCGACCACTTGAGGAACCAGGTTCAGGTCGATCGTCGCTCCGTCTGCTCCTACCACGGGTTCAACCTCAAGAGTCACGCCGGTATTTCGAGTTTCGAAGTTCTGAGGCGTGGTCGGTGTCACGACTACGGGAACGACTGCATTGGTAGTTGTTGTCGTACTCCCGATACTTGGAACCTGCGGCGGCGTAAAAGTTGTGGGATAACGAAATTCTCTGATAATTTCGATAATGGCGCGCTGACCGCTTTTCGTCGTCACCTTTGGTGCGGAGAGAAGATCAACCCCTTTTTTCTGGTTTAGCGCCCGAATCACAACTTGGAATTGAGGATCGGTGAAAACACCAGCCAGGCCGAAAATTCCCGGCGCCACGGAGGCTCCGCCGGTTGTTCCGGCAAGCAGCGCATCGAGTGCATTCGCACTAAGTGCAAAAGTCCCGCTCCGGTTTCCAGCGGTAACAGGGTTTACGCCGATTGGCTGTCCGGGTTGGGTGGCGCCGACTGGCACGTTGGTGTTGTTAACAAAAGGAAAATCAGCCGGATTAGCTGCCGTTCCGGAGGTTCCTCCGGATCCAAAGACACCGCTGTGCTTGCCAATCTTGAACGGGCCGAGGAGCCAGTCAAAGCCAAGCTCTTTCAGGTTGGTCTGGGTGATCTCGATAAACTTTGCTTCGATCTCGACCTGCTTTAGACCGGAGGCATTCGCCTGTTCAACCAATGCGTCAACCATATCGAGGTTGTCAGCCGTATTACGCACGACCAGTGTGCCGTTATGTGGAAAGAAGGTCGCGCTAGACCCGGGGGGGAAGATGACACCCATGCTTTGCAGGTAGACCTTGGCATCAGCACGACCAACGAGTTGACGATCATTAACCAACTGCTGTCGAGTGCTAACACTCGTTTGTAGCGCCTGTGATTGCGATGTATTTGCATACCCGCTACCGATCTGCGCCGCGCTCTGAAAATTGGCTGCATTTTTCTCAATAACGCCGGTAGCGACGGGTGCCGGCTGTATCGTTTGGCCCGCACCGCTGGGGGCCTGGCCGCCCGTAGTCCCCGACAGAAAATAGCCGACATCAAGCGGACCGCCGAAGAACTCGGGCGGCACCTTGTATGTTTTTGTGACCAATTCTTCGCTCTGTTCGGTTAGCGGGATAAGCAAGACCGCACGAGGTTCGACTTTAACTTTTAATCCCGCCTGATTGGCGATGTAGCGTAATGCGTCGCCGAGGGGGATTTGACTGAGAGAAATTGTAATGCGCGCATTCTCGGGCGCGGCAACCAGCGGGGGCTCAGCAACTGGACGAGCCGGGGTAGCGACTGGCGTCTCAGCGCCGGGAGAACCAGCCGCAGCTGGTGGTGGGGCGGGTGCCGCGGGCCCTGCCGAGGGAGAAATTTCGCCAAGGCGCCGGGGACGCACTACTATGTTTACTCCTTTTTCGCCCTCGGGAGACGTATCGTTTGCGGCGGCTTGTTGCCGCAGAAAATCGATCGCCTCGCGAATGCTGGCATCCTGAAACTCAACGCGTGGGATGATGATGGTGTTAAGTTTGTTAGTAATGCGCGCTGTGTCGCTAAGATTTTTACTGACGGGGTTGAATATTTCAGTGGCAGTCGGCCCATACTGACGGATGGGTTGCTGCCATCCCTTCTGCACGTCCGAGAGCTGACGTCCGCGCGTCTCGTTATACGCGTCTTCACCGTAACGATACTTCGCGTTGTCGATCTTTTCTTCGCCGCGCCGCGCTGCCGTGTTGTACGGATCAATCGCCAGGACCTGCTCGTATTTCTTGAAGGCAAGATCGTAACGTGCGGAGTCGTAATAACCGTCGGCATCGGCCAGGAGCTTTTTCACTTCCTCAACTTTTTCGATGAACTTCGGGCTCATCGTTCTGTTGAAGTAGCCGGGCTGTTGCAAGTGCGCCAGCAACTCGAGCGCTGGCCGGCAATTTGGATCGTAGCGAGCCTCCAAAACTTCACGGAGAATGGATTCCGCCTCGTCGTAATTGCCGTCCGCAATTTTTTGTTCAGCGACTTTCACGCCGCTCTCGCAAAAACCGGCCAGCGCCTCGTCGTGCGCTTTGGCCGAGGTGACAGCGTCGGGCAGAAAATTCAGGGCCGTGCGAAATTCATCGTGCGCCAGCGCATAATTTCTGTTCTGCATGGCGGCTTGCCCGCGGGCGAGCGCTTCCGCGCCGCGCGGCAGTGCGGCCTGGCGGCGTTCCACCTCTCGCTTTGAAATGCGGTCGACGTTTTGCGCACTGAGTGTCAGACCAAAACCAAATTGCACGGCAACAATCAAACCGGCGAGAAGCAACCGGTCGCGGCGGAGATTTAATTTCATATGCGGCAGTTCAGGGATTGAACAGGCCAATCTCGATCGGTTCGTTTGGCTTTTGCGTATTCACGATGACCGCCTTGGCTGGATCAACATCCACTAGCTTATATTTGATTTGCTCCTGTGGTTTCAATGAAAATTCCTGATCTTTTCTGACCTGGAATTCCTGTCGCCCGCCCCAGGTATAGACAAACGTCGCGACCGACTCCGGAGACATCGCCACTTTCTCTTTAATCAGCGTCAGTTGTCCTTTGGTTTCCACCTGCTCCAGGGTGAGCTCGGAAACATCGACATTCGTCCCGTACTTATTTCGCTGATATTTCTCCTTGAACTTCACGATCTTGAAGCGCGTTCCTTTGATCGGGTCGCCGACTTTCAGAAATTGCGTTGGCTGTTTCAGGTCGATCGTGTTGATCGCGTAGGTATCACCGACCCACGATGAGAAGACAAGGCGAAACGGCTCCTCCACCGCCGATTTAAGTTTCAATTTCGTGTAATATTCGGGGTGCGAATTGCCATCGATCGGGTTGGTGTGACCTAACCATTCCTCGAGATTGCTGAAACCATCGCCGTCTGGATCCTGGTCGAGAACGTCAGCATCCGCGATCGGCAATCCGAATTGCTCCAGCCAATCGTTCGGCACAGGCGGATGGACTTCCGTGGTTTGCAATGTCGCCGGTTGTCCGTTCGCGCCGATGAAATGTTTTTCCGGGACAAACAGCCCCGAGCGACCGCCAAACGTCCACTGCGGCGATCGATGCAATTTTTCGGCCGCAGCCTGCAATTCCTGCGCTGTCGCCAGCGGCGATACGCTTTTTAATGACGGGGCCGGCGGCATCACGGCAAGTTGCGAGCTGAAGCGCGCAACGTTGCGCCAGGTCAAAATGGAGCTAAGAAAAAGCAGGACGGTCGCCGCGATCAGCAAGACTCTTTCGTAGTGAGCGCGGACCCAGTCCATATTTAGAACGCGAAACGCACCATCTCGATCGTCGCCGTGGCTTCGACGTGTTCGTTGCCGACGATAAATTTTATCGCACTGGGTGCTGTGGTGGCCGCCGTCTCAGCGGCTTTCCCGCTGCTAGCGCTCGTCGCTTCCCGAGACGGCCCCTTCTGCCGCTCGTTGCGAACGTACAACGTGCGGACAATGAAAAATTGCCTGTCTGAGCTCGCGATTTGGTTCAAGACTTTGCGCATCGCCGATGGCGAAGCCGTGAAGGTAAAATCGACAATCGTGCGCTCGACCACCGCAGGTGCGGCATTTGCCGGGGCGGAAGGTTTTTTCGGTGGCGTTGGCGCCGCTGTTGCCTCGGCTGGTGGCACCGTTCGTTTCACGGCCGCGATTGCATCCACGCGTGCGTCGATCAAAATGCCAAAGAGCAATTCAACTTGCGCCAGTTCCTGCCCGAGCAATGGCGCGGCCGCAGTCGTTGGCAACGTGGTTCTGAATTCGTCGAAGCCGAGATGAAAATTTTCCGGAAGTTTCACCCGGTTCGCGCGCGCTTTTTCGGTTGTGCTGACAATTGCCTGACGCAAACGCGATTGAAATTCATTCGACGCAAGTCCCGCTGGCGGGAGCACCGTCTGCGCTCTTAGTTCGTCCTTTAACTTGTTCAGTGACGCGCCGTAATTGTCGAGCGCCGTCTGCGTTTTCCGATAATTCTCCTCGTTCGGAAATGGATTGAGATGTTCGAGACGGCTACGCTCCGTGGCAGCGGCGTTGAATTGCGCAAACGCTTCGGCAAAGCCGCTTCTGGCATGAAAAAGAAACCAAAGCCCGAGAAGCGCGCTAGCGGCAAACGCGATCGCAAAATTTCCAAGCCAGCGGTTTTCGCGGTACCAGCTCATGGCAGCTTCACCGGTTTTTTAAGGTCCAGCCGCAATTCGTAGGCAAACGCCCACTCCGTGTCGTTCGGGATCGTTGATTTGATCACGCGCGCCTGGTTCTTTGGGTCGACATTGAAAAACGGTGAGCGGGCGAGGTTCCGAAAATAATCGACCACGACTTCCTGCTGTTTCGGGTTGAACAAATAGAGTCCGCGCAGGAGAAGACCGTCAATCGCCGCGCTTCCCGCTTGCGCCTTCGTTGTTGATCTTGCAACGACAGCTGGCGGCACGATTTCGGCCGCGCGTTTCTCGTCAACACCCACCGGCCTTCCGCCCGACATTGACACAAGCTCGGTGATCCAAATGTCTTCCTTGGGCAGGCGCGCGTTCAGGTCTTCCAGAACCTCGACCCAAAAAAATCGATCGTTGATCGCTGCGGCCAGCGGCGCACCAATCGTATCGAGAGATGCCGCCTGTTTGCGCAACTTCTCGATCTTCGCTTCCGCCGCCTGCATCGGCGCATTGATTTTTCCAATCTTTTGCGCGCCGAACCGAGCCACTTGCGCGGCGCGTGTGTAGTAGAATCCCCAGCCCAGCAGTGCAAGAACAACGGTGGCCGCTGCCATCATAAAAAACGGCCGGCGTTTTTCGAGTTCCTGCCGTCGCACGACAATCGGCGGGCGGAGATTGAGTTCCATCGGACACGTGCTGACCGAGCGAAGCGCCAATCCCACCAGTTCGCCGAGCAAATGCGCCGAACGCTTCAATTCATTGACGGGTGCCGAATGCGCGACCGTGACATTGCGGAGTGGATTAAAGAATTCGATCGGCACTTGCAGTTTCTCGCGGAAGAATTCGCGCATGTAGGGCGTGCTCGCGCTTCCGCCGCAGAGAAAAAGGCGTTCCGGTGCGTTTCCCTGTTGCTGGGCACGGTAGTGACTAATTGAGCGCATCACCTCAGCGTGAAGTCGCGTCATCGTGCTGCGCATGAGTTTGGAAACGCGCGCAACTTCGGGGTCCGTCGGCTCCGCATATGCGCCGCCGGGACTGACAAAGCCGTCCCGCTTCTTGCGAAGTTCCGCCGCCGCAAACGGTTCATTGAATTCCTTCGCAATCGCTGCCGTGATCGAACTGCCGCCTACCGGAACGCTGCGCGAGAAAATCTTTTGCGGCTCGACGAAAAGCAGATTGGTAGTGCGCGCACCGATATCGACGAGCAAGGAACAACCGCTTAGATCCGCGTAATTGTAACGAAATGCATTGTAGAGCGCCATCGTTGCAACATCGACAATCGCCGTGCGCAGCCCAATTTCTTCGACCGCGACATTGATCTCGTCGAGCAAGTCGGACTTGATCGCGACCAACACGACTTGGACTTGCTCGTCACCGCCACCGCCAATCAACTGATAGTCCCAGACCACTTCGTCGATCGGGAACGGCACATTTTGCTGCGCTTCGAAGGCAATGATTCGCTCGATCTTTTCTTCTTCGACCGCGGGCAATTTCACGAAACGCGTGAAGACTGATTGCCCTGAAACCGCGTAATTAACCGCTTCGTGGCGAATTTGCAGCTCGGCCATCATTTCTCGCAACGCCGCGGAAATTTGTGCGCGCCGAATCTCCTCACCCGCAGGGTCGATCAGCACTTCGCGCAAACGGTAGTTTTGCAAGACGAGTCCCCCCTGCGGTTGCGCGTGAAACTCAGCCAACCCGATCGTCTGCGAGCCGAGATTCAGACTGATGATGCGTGTCGGTTTAGCCATTAGGTTGACGATCACCGCATTTTGATTTGCGCGTAACGGTCCCAGTAAAGGGGCGCGAACGGGGTTTCCTTTTTATTTAGAACAAATCCGGAGATCGGCGGCAACGCGGCGAACCGATATTCGCCAATTCCGTAATTCGGCATCGCAATCAGGTTCTTGGTGATCTTCGCGATTTGAAACTCGCAGGCGTCGGTCACGCGCACTTGCGCTTTCGTGGTCAGCGGCAAGATCAAAAAAAACAGGACCAACAACCCAATCCTCGCTCTCATCCGGATGTCGATCTTGCAGTAGGTCGCAACCCGACCGCGAGCCGAAAAAAATCCAGAGCCGAACGGCCGGTTGTCCCGAGCGCGCTTTTAGTTTTGGGGTGAGCGTTGAGTAAACCCGCGAGGTTTAGATTTCGCAGTTGTGGAGCCGGTGTTGGACTCGGCGACGCAGCTGTCAGCGCCCCACGATGGACACGCTTGGCTTGGTTTCTGGCCGAAGCGGGCCTGTCTCCTGGATTCCATTGCAAATCACTGGAACGTTTCATCGATCGAAATCAACATCAGCATCAAAACTCAGAGCAGTTCATCACTATCCGTCCACGGCAAACGTCGCTGCGACAAATCACTTTGCATTTCTCATGAACCGCGACCGTTCCGCAGACGGGACAGATTAGTTCGTCAGTGGTGTCGCGGGAAATCCTCGGAGCGAGAGCTTGAGAGGAAAGGCGGAAAAAATTCCTCGAATCGCCAGTTCGCTCGGCTTTCAAGGACGCGAGCGCGAGAAATGCCCGTTAAATTCCTGATACGAAGCGCCGACGTTGATTTGCATTTTGTCGTTGCCGACGCCGCCTATGATGTAGCTAGTGAATTCGTCGCCGCCGAATTTTCCGCTCGAGTGACCGTACATGAAGCCGACTTCACCACCGGTAAAAGCCAGTGATGCTTTTTCAACCGCTAGCGCTTCGGCCGACGCGTAGTCTTTGCCGTCCTTTGGATCTTTGACCGACGCCGAGCCAGTGCTCGCTTTTTGCCGCGGCGCGGCGCTGACTAACCCCATCGGAAAATTCGCGACTGGCGCCGTTCCCATTCGACCCAAAGGAGTCGAGCCCGGCAAGCGTCCATCCAAAAATTCCTGCATCGGCAACTGGTGAACCAGCGCCGCGCTATCAACGGTCGTGAAAAGCTCGGTGGGTTGTTGCCCTAAAGCTGGAAAGGAAAGGGCGAGGAGGGCGACCAATCCGAAGCCCGCGCGCTTAATCATGTCACAATTCAAAGCCGAAAAACCGTAAACGCCAGTAAAATTTTGCATCTCAATTGTTTAACGCCGGAACTTCTCAACGGTTGCGGGGTCTCTCATTTTCCTTCGATGTGAAAACGGTGCAAAAGACGGTGGGCAAACGGGCCGATCATTAGTCCTGCGATGCCGACGAAAGCCAGCCCGGAAAACAATGCATAACAGGAAGCGAAAATCTTTGCCGCGGAGGAACGAAGCGGATCGACTGGTCCCATCCCGCCCAAAATCATGGAAGCGTTCAGAAGCGAATCGATCCAGCTCAAACCTCCAATCAGGTGGTATCCAAGCACGCCAATGCCTAAAGCGATGCCAACCAGAAAAAGCGCCAGCAGCAAACGGCGCGCGACGCGGCGCGCGAACTTCGCGCGACTCAGCAACGGATGATTTCGATGTTCATACATCGGACGTTACCTTTCGTACACTTCAGTGAGTCGCCAAAATATTCGATCGTTTGTTTGAGATTTAGTATCTTCATTGGATTGAGAAGTCGAGGCTAGCGCGATTCGCCTTCGAGTTGGCGGATCTTTTCCGCCGTGACCGGATTTGGATATATCCGATAAATCTCCTGATATTCGCGAAGTGCTTCGCTTTTTTTCGCCGAGTCGAGTGATTGGGCTCGCTTCAAATGGGCCTCGGCCTCGTTCTTCGATCGATCGCACAACGACAAGGCCGACGTGAGATAGCGCCACAATGGTTTCTGATTATCGCCAGGCGGCTCAGGGTAGCGCTTCAAAAAATTCAATAGTGTCAGACGCGCCGCCGGCGCATCCTCTCCGACGAGGGAGCGCGTGACTTGATCGACAACCGTAAGCGCGTCCACTGTTTCAGTTTCGGCCCGGGATTCGTGAAACGCTATTTCGTATCCCAGCTTCGAGCGAAAATCGCGTGCTCGATTGGCAAGTGAAGCGACGCTGGCTGAGACTGACGCGGGTAAACGCACCACCGTGTCAAGCCGATCGATCTCGCGGAAATTTGCCGTGGCATCTCTTACTTGAACTAGAACGGATTCCGTCTGTTCTTTGAATTCCGCGATCATCCGATTCTTCGACTCCGCTTCCTGCGGAATGGCCGTTGGCGATGGGGTTGGCGAGTTTGCCGAGGTTGGCGCCGATGGGGATGCCTCAACCCACGGCACTTCTTCAAGAGCGTTTCGTAGTGAGGAGGAAGGACTGGCTAACTCCAGAGAATCCTGAACTGGCCCTTCAACGACCTCTTCCAAGCGAGAAGCTTTCTTGGCTGGTTGTGCGACTGGCGACGGCGCGGAAAATCGTGGTGATGGTGACGGCGTTGAGGATCGAACTAGCGATGGCGTTGATGACGGCGACGGCATTGGCAATGGTGAAGGCTGCTCGACTAACGGTTCCTCGGTCGGCTGCGTCTCAGTGGTGTTGGTGGATTTTCCCTTGGGTGTAGGAGCTGGAGTCCGGCTTGCAGCTGATCCAGGCTCCGACCAGTTGCCAACTTTATTTCCATTGGCAAAGGTGGTCTGAAATCTTGTTTGACCCTGTTCCCTGATTACCGGCCCATCAAACTTTCCCTGGACCATTTTGCCGGTATAGCTGTTGACGAAGCTTCCAAGTCGATACCACGTGAGTGTACCTTTTCCGGTGGCGTATCCAGCTGAATCGCGAGCACCCGACCACGTCGCTTGCTGGGCGATTCCCCGCAGATTATTCCAAATGAGGGTTTTTCCGTCTTGTGTGCGCTGGTACCTCGCGCCATTCGCGCCATTCGTGAACAACAGGAGGAGGGCGCCGCAAACAAAAAAGCATCGGGCGCTCACAACAGCGTTTGTTTCAGTTCGAGCCAGCACCCTTCAAAGCATTCCGAAAATATTCGATCGTCTTCGTAATCCCTTCCTCGAACTGGACTCTGGGCTCCCAGCCAAGAATTTTTTTCGCGCGCGAAATATCCGGCTGGCGAACTTTCGGGTCGTCCACCGGGAGTGGTTTGTATTCGATGGTCGATCTTGCGCCAGTGAACCGAATAATTTCCTCGGCGAATTTTTTAATCGTCATCTCGCGCGGATTGCCAATGTTGACCGGCTCGTGAAAATCGCTCATCGCGAGTCTGAAAATTCCGTCGATCAAATCCGAAACGTAACAGAACGAGCGCGTTTGTGAGCCGTCGCCGAAAACGGTCAGCGATTTGCCGGCAAGCGCCTGTCCGATGAACGCCGGCACCACGCGGCCGTCTCGTAATCGCATCCGTGGGCCGTAAGTGTTGAAGATCCGCACAATCTTTGTGTCGACTTTGTGATAGCGGTGATAGGCCATCGTCATTGCTTCGGCGAAACGCTTTGCTTCGTCGTAAACGCCGCGCGGCCCGATCGGATTGACGTTGCCCCAGTAATCTTCTTTTTGCGGGTGTACCAACGGATCGCCGTAACATTCCGATGTCGATGCCAGAATGAACGACGCCTTTTTGTCCTTGGCCAGGCCGAGCGTGTTGTGGGTGCCGAGCGCGCCGACTTTCAATGTTGGAATCGGCAGCTCGAGATAATCGATCGGACTGGCCGGCGACGCGAAATGAAACACGTAATCGAGTTTTTCGTCCCGCAAAAAAATGAAATTAGAAACGTTGTGTTTGATGAAATGGAAATTCTCGTTCCCGGCGAGATGCCCAATGTTCGCGGTGTTGCCCGTGATCAGATTATCGACCGCAATGACGCGATGCCCTTCCACCAGCAACCGATCGACCAGATGCGATCCCAAAAAACCCGCCCCGCCGGTGACGACGGAGACGGGTTTGGATTTTTTCTCGGCCATTCGACGGGTTATCTAATTCCTAAGCAATAAGTTGGCCAGAGCGATTTTGAACTTCAACGTTGAACGTTGGATATGAACGTTCAACTTTGAGGCATCACATGCGCATCTTGTCCGGCATTCAACCCAGCGGCGTCCTGCACATCGGCAACTATTTCGGGATGATGCGGCCGGCAATTGAGCTGCAGAAGGAAGGCGAGACATTTTATTTCATCGCCGATTATCATGCGCTCACGAGCGTGCGCGATCCGGAAGCGTTGCGCGAAAATTCGCGGCAAGTCGCGCTCGATTTCCTGGCGTGCGGCCTCGATCCAGAGCGCGCCGCGCTTTTCCGACAATCGGATGTGCCGCAGGTGACCGAGCTGGCGTGGATTTTATCAACCATCGCGCCGATGGGACTTTTGGAACGCGCGCACTCTTATAAAGACAAACTCGCGCGCGGTCTGGCGCCGACAGTGGGCCTCTTCAGTTATCCCGTGCTAATGGCGGCCGACATTTTGATTTACGATAGCGACGCCGTCCCAGTCGGTAAGGACCAGAAACAGCACATCGAGATCACGCGCGATCTGGCCGTAAAGGTCAACGAAACCTTTGGGCAGGTTTTCAAACTCCCTGAGCCGAAGATAAACCCACAGACCGAAGTCGTTCCGGGACTCGACGGCCAGAAGATGAGCAAGAGTTACGGCAATAACATCGACATCTTTGGCGACGAAAAAGAAACGCGAAAACGCGTGATGAGCATCGTGACCGATTCCACGCCGGTGGAAACGCCGAAAGATCCTTCAAGATCGACAATTCTCCAGCTCTACTCACTCTTCGCCTCAAAAGATGAAATCGCGGGCATGCGCGAGCGATTCAAAAAAGGCGGGACCGGCTACGGCGATTTCAAAAAAGAACTCTTCGAAAAACTCTGGGAATATTTCTCGCCGATGCGCAAGCGTCGGGACGAGATTCTGCGTGACAAATCGTACATCGACAACGTCCTCACCCGCGGCGCCAAGCGCGCCAACGAAGTCGCCGATCAAGTCATGCAGCGCGTGCGCGCGGCGGTCGGTCTGCGCTGACTACTAATCGGCAATGCGATCAAGCCGGAGCTGTCGCAAATAAAGGAAGAGCGGCAGACCGAGCGAAACGCCGACCAACAACACAGCAAGAGTCGGTAACCAAAGAAGACGCATTCCCAGACGCTTTCCTTCACTCTGAATGAACAAGATCAGCACAACCGCCGAGACAATGACATCCAGGGCGAAGAAGGCGCTAATGCGATTCGCAAAGAGATCATGAATGAATAGCGGCATATTCAACGCGTGATGCTCCACGATCCAGGGCACGAATTGCGAGTAAGGCAGAAGCAGCCCGAGCAAACAGAACCCGAGATAGAGATGCCGAAGTTTCATGGACTCGCTTTCCTTCAGGAAATCTGGGAGCCGGTCTAGCTTATTTCGTACTCTGTCAGTTCAGTTTTGCAATTTCGGCGAAGACCGCCAGACGCGAAAATAGGTCGCGATTAAAAAGGCAGCGAACCCGATTGCGAGCCAGCCGAGAAAATGAATAATCGTCACAGCAGCAATTTCACGCTGGATTCGTGAGCTGATCGTGACGACAACTGGATATTTCGTCTGCAACACGCATAATCCGGGGACGAGAAAGAGGAACGCCACTACGAGCAGTTCCCACGGATTATTGTCAGAATCTCCACGGCTCACCTCCAGCATGTCGGCTGACGACGACTCAGCATCCATTTCTCCGTCGAGTTGTGGCCGGCCTTCTAAATCCCCGCTAAGAATTCGACTCGCCTGATCGGCCTGATCTTCGCGCACCCGCAATCGAATCGGCACTGCGAACGGCGCCCCAGCGTAACGATTCGTATCTTCATCAGCCAAAACGCAAAAGATCTCGCAATCATCGAGCAGCGACTTTGCCAAGCCTGCCTCCACCGGGCTCCAGTAGGTGTGCACCGTCACCATGCAGAAAATCTACCCGAATCGCGGACGAAATGGAGTCTTTTGATCAATGCGGCGATCGTAGATGGCCGCTACAGTTTGTCGATGGCGACATTGCGGGTTCACCTGGTTCCAAACGCGAAGATCGACAAGGTGGTGGGCGAACATGGAGGCGCGATCAAGAGCGCGGTCAGAAATCGCGCGATAAGGTGATTCGCATCGACGGACTCAGCGAAGAAGATATGCGACGTCGATTGCTATGACTTTGCGTCTTCGTGGGCTGATACCAGCAAAATAAATTGTAACATCCCCAGGACAAGCGGTGTTCCGATCGCAGCGAAAAATGGCCAGAACGTCTGCAAACGGATGACGTTATAGAGCTGAAGAAGCGTGACACCGATCGCAACGACTGATCCGGTATACAAAATCGCGCGTCTGGCGCCAGAAGCTTTGAATTCTTTAGGAGAGAAGCGGCGCAATGCAGTGCCATAACTGCTACCCGTCGCCACGAGCATTATGAAAGTGAAAAGGCTGCAGAGCCGCCAGATTGTCGGAGCGCCGAGACTCGTCGACAAAAGAACCATCGCGAAAATCGATAAGCCAAACGGCGCCGCCGAATTGGTGAGCAGAATCTGCAACCGGAACTTGTCGATCTTCGACCATTCGTGCACCGAGCGATTGCGAAACGCGACCACCACACCAGCAAATCCCGCCAGCGTCACGGCCACTTGCGCACTTGCACTCAAAGCTTCACTCGGTTGCATTTTAAACAAAATCCGGTTTGACCCATTGGCCGACAAGATTGGGATTCACGTAGAGACCGTCGCACATTGAGGCGCGGCCGTTAAGGACTTGTGGTTGGGAAGCGTTGGCGAGGAAAAAGCCAAAATCGCGCGTGAGAATTTGGTGAACGTCGCCGAACCAGGAACCGCCGTCGTATTGCGGCATGAAGTTCAGCTCGACGAGCAGGAATTTTGTTCTCGCCAGCGTCTGTTTCGCGCCGGCGAGTACTGGTTTCTCGTAGCCTTGGACGTCGATTTTCAGAAGCGAGACCTCCGCAAAATCGACAAGTAACCGGTCGAGCGTTGTCATTTTAACTTCCACCTCCGACGTGATCGTCCAATTGCTGCCGACGACTGCGCGCATTTCTTCACGCGGTTGAAGAAGTGACGCTCCGGTCGTATCGCGCGTGATCTTAAGCGCCTCGACACTCTCGCGTTCGCCGATCGCGACGTTGTGTAATTCTACGCGGCGATTGTTCCCGAATTTTTTCTGCAAAACGGAAAAGGCATCCGGCAGCGGCTCGATGATGATCAATTTCTCCGGCGTGACGCAATTGAGCAACATGCCCGACCATTGCCCGGTGTTCGCGCCAACGTCGACAACGTTGCGCAGTTTGCCGACATGACCCGGCGCAAAAAGCGAAAGACCACTTTGTTCGGCATCGAGCGCGAGCCTGTCGCTTTTGAGCCACTCGGCCGGCGAAAGTCGCCGGCCGATGTCACGGAGCTTTTGCCGATTCTTCGTAAGATCGACAATGCCGCAGGGCAAAATGAATTTGAGAAAGCGCTTCAAACCGATTCGCGCGAACTCGACGCTTGCGCGGCGCCGTTCTTGAGCTCGGCGAAAATGAGGCGACCGGCCGCAGTTTGCAGCGCGCTCGCCACGACGACGGTTCGGGTTTTACCAAGATGCGCGCGCGCGTGATTGACCACGATCATCGTTCCATCCGGCAAGTAACCGACGGCCTGATGCGACTCGCGACCTTCCTTAACCAGATGCAGATCGATTTCGTCGCCAGCGACAACCGTCGGCCGCAATGCGCGAGCAAGATCAGACAGATTGAGCACGGCCACATGCTGCAGCCGCGCGACCTGCGAGAGTGCGTGATCGTTCGTGAGCAAGCGCGCTTTCAATACTTTGGCGATTCGCACCAAACGCGCGTCCGCTCCAAGATCGACATCTTCGCTGGTGCTGTCATGAATCGTCAGCTCCACTTCACGCGAACGTTGGAGTTGATTTAACATTTCCAAACCGCGCCGACCTCGCTCGCGCTTTGTCGGTTCGTGCGAATCGGCCAGCAATTGCAATTCATCCAAAATGAACCGTGGCACGATCAACGAACGGCTGAGGAATCCGGTTGCGCAAAGATCAGCGATGCGGCCGTCAATGATGACGTTGGTATCGACGACGAGCTGCTCGTGCTGGGTTGTTTCACGGGCGAAGCGCACGTATGGAATGATGAGCGAGAACTCATCCCGGCTGCTCCGTGTCGCCAGCATCATGCCGAGATAACCAAAGACTGCGTAAACGATGAGACGCGCGGCCCATTGCGTGGCTTCCGACTGATACCGCAAGACCTCGGAAGCCATCAGCAAGTTGGCGAAGATCAAACCGAGTAAGAGTCCGAACGTGGCTGACGAAAAAAGGCGCAGCGACACGCCTTTGAGCAGGCGATCGATCAAGACGACCATCAAACCGAGGACCAATCCCAACACCAAGCCAGGCCAAAGATTCCCGACCAGTGCCGAGGAAATGTTTGCGCCAATCACAGCGCAAAAGGTCACGAACAAAACGCGCAACAAGTTAATGGTCAGCAGCGGCGTCATCAGCGTCCTCTGGCTTGTGCGCGCTGTTTAGGCGGCGGCGTAGCGTTGCCGTCGATCTTCGCGGCGGTGTCGCGATAAAACAGGACGCCGTGTGCGCGCAAATTAGCAACCAGAGCGCGCAGGTCGTTGGCCAGTTCCTGATTAGTGAGCAGCGCGGCGAGCAATCCTTTTCCTTGGGTGGCAGAGCTGATCACTTTTTGCAAATCGTCGGCCGCTTTTTTGGTGGAGTCCATCGCCGAATCCGCTTTATCGACCACGCCACCTAGCTTTTTCGACGATTCGGCAAACGCTCCAGTCGCTTCGTTTAAGTGCGTGATGCTCGACTTAAGGTTCTCGGCGCTTGTTTTGGAAAGCACATCCTCGTTCAGCCGCGTCACAGTAGTGTCGATCTTTTGGACAACGCCACGCAAGTCGCCAACAAGCGCACCGCCTTCGCGGGTGAGATCGTCGATGCCCGTCTCACGCGTCCCGTTGATGTAGGCGTTTGCCTGCAAGAAGGTTTTCGGCACCCCGGGTGGCATGGTGACACTGACAAAGCGATCGCCGAGCAAACCAGAACTTCCGACCGTGAATTTACTTCCCTCAGGAATTTTCACGTAATCATAAATCTTGAGCGGAACGGCGACGCCGTTTCCTTCGCGGACGAGGCGAGGACCGCCCGAAACTTTGCCGATGCGCGCGCCCGCGAGCAAAACATCAGAGCCTTTCAACAATCCGCTGGCATCCGTAAAGCGGATGGTGAGCACGTAATAAGTTTTGAAACCTTCCCCCAGCCTGCCGAACTGCACGACGAGCGCGCCCAACATCGCCAGTCCGGCAAAAACAAAGACGCCGACTTTAAATTCCAAACCTCGCTCGTGCCGGTTCATTTGACCTTCAACTCTCCACCCCGAACGCTTTCGGGGTCAACTGTTCGTCCGACCTTCCGAGCAGGAAATCCTGGAGAAGTTGATCGGAAGATTGCCGTAACTCCTCCGGCGTCCCTTGAAAGTAAATGCGGCCTTCGTGCAGGTACGCGATCCGATCGGCGACGTGGAAGGTGTTTTTCATGTCATGCGTGACAACGATGCTGGTGACGCCGAGACGCTGTTGCAATCGACGGATCAATCGATTGATGGAATCGGAAACCACGGGATCGAGTCCGGAAGTCGGTTCGTCATAAAGAATGCACGATGGCTGGCGGATGATTGAGCGCGCGAGACCGACGCGCTTTTTCATGCCGCCGCTCAAATTCACCGGCATTTTTTCTTCCTGCCCTTGCAGTTCCATCACTTCGAGCATCTCGCTTACGCGTTTGCGTAAAACTTTGGGATCGCGCTCGCCCGCCTCGCGCAACGGAAACGCGACGTTTTCCGCGACCGTCATCGAATCGAAAAGCGCGCTGCCCTGAAAAAGAATGCCGACCTTTTGGCGAATGGATGCGAGATGACGTTCGCTCATGTTAATAATGTTCTGGCCTTCGATCCAGATTTCGCCCGCGTTGGGTCGCATCAAACCGATGAGATGTTTGAGCAGGACGCTTTTGCCGCCGCCGCTGCGACCAATAATCGCGAGCGTCTCACCGCGCGCAACATGGAGATCGACTCCGCGCAAAATTTCCTGCGCGCCAATTGTTTTCACCAACCCATGCACGGCAATCATTGAAGAATTGCCGTCTTCTGGAGAGGCCGCCGTCCCCGGCGGCAGGGAAAACTCTTGTCCAGTAACCGAGGCATTCATGCTCGATCGATCCAGACAATCTCACCCTGATACGCCCACTCTTCCGCATGGGAAGTCAGCCCCGCTCGGACTGGATTATCCCGCACATAATTCCATTTTTCCGAATAGCTCTCGCTGCTTCGGATCAGATGATCAAGAAATCCACGTTGCCAAAGTCCAACCCTGCCGCCAGAGACGGCGGCAGCGACAACACGCTTAAGCCCGCGAACCCAGACGCCCGAATTAAAATCATCCGCACCGGTTATAAACAAATGAATATGGTCAGGTATGATGACATAACGGCTCAACACAAATCCTCGTTCTAATCCGCGTCGACCGTACTCGATCACTGCAGAACAGACCGCAGCGTTCGCAAGCGTCTTGCGGCGATCGTTTGTACAAAGTGTTACAAAATACACCGGTGGATCATATTTCTGGAACACTTCTGCCAACCGGGGTGGTTTTCCGAGAGACATGGATATCTTTTTCAGTTGTGCCGCCGAGGACGGCGGCCTCTCCAGTTGCTTCGCTCATTGATAGCCCGCGGGGTAAATGATGTTGAGCATCATGGTCAGGAAAAAATTGCTGATGAGAACGGCGAGCGAAGCGTTGACAACCGCTTCGGTCGTGGCGCGACCGACGCCGACCGCGCCCTCGCGCGCGGTCAATCCTTTGTGACAACTGATGAAGACAATGAGGATGCCGAAGCAAAATGCTTTCGACAAACCCATGATGATGTCGCGACTGCGGGTCCAGCGGACCATGTTCGCCATGTAGTAAGTGCCATTCACTTCCAGCAAAAAAATCGCGACGAAATAGCCGACGCCGATGCCGACGGCGATGCATTCGGCCACGAGCAATGGCATCGAGACCATCATCGCGAGCGCGCGCGGTACGACCAGATAATCGGTTGGATAAACGGCGAGCGCGCGTAATGCGTCGATTTGCTCGGTCACTTTCATCGTTCCGATCTCGGCTGACATCGCTGCTCCGACCCGGCCCGTTACCATTAACGCGGTCAAGACGGGTCCCAACTCCCGAAGGATCGCGACCGACACGACCGCACCGACAGCCGAGCCCATCCCGATCTTATGAAATTGGAAATAGGTCTGGGCGGTAAAAACTGCACCGGTGAATCCGCCCGTGATTACGACCACTAATTGCGAAAGCAATCCGATCTCGACAATTTGGTTGAGAAATAATTTCCAGCGCAACCGATGCGCAAAAAGCGAGCGAAACGTATCCGCCGCAAGCATCACGACCTCGCCCAAATACTGAACGAATCGGATGAGTGGTCGTCCCAGCGCGTTGAAGAATCGAGCGAACATTTGCTGTTGTATTTAGACACCCAGCGGCTGCGTCTTTGTTTTTGGCCGAAACTCTGCCGGAACGGCACCGATGAAATGCGGATCGAGCGCGAGCTTGCGAAAGGTGCCGCGGATTTCGCGAAACGTGGTGGTCGGTTGGTCGAGTTCGAGATAAACCAAGTTGTGATTGCGATCGACTTTGTAACGCAGCCCTGGAATGGCCGAGAGCTGATGATCGAGCTCCAAAATCTTGTCCAAATCGCCCAGACCGGCGGCGTAAACTTCCAGTTCCAGCATGGAAATGAAAGCTTACGAGTGGGAAGAAACGATGCAAAACCATTATCGAATCGCGCGCTTGTAGCCAGCGGCCTGTGGCCGGTCTCAGAATCGGATCTACAAACGCCGTGTAGCGCCGTGGCTACAGTTTGCGCAGCGCTCAGAGCTGAGTAGATGTCGATCCTGGAAGATGTCGATCTTGCGAGCAAAACCGGTTTTCTTCGCGGCTGCGTTTCTTTTTTTTGCCGGCTGCCAAACCATGCCAACGGGCATTCAGAATACGAAGATCGCCATGGCTCAGCGGATCGCGGCCGAACCGGCGGGCGATTACTACGTCGGGCGGCGTTATTTTAAACCAGACTTTAAGTTTTGGGGCTACGTGCGGCGACCGAACCAGGCCTGGAGCACGGCGCAGCTCGTCATGCTGAATGAAAAACAAAAACTCGCGCCCGACCGCGCGGCGTTGAAATTCGGCTCAGACAACAATTACGAATACAAGCTTTACGGCAACTTTAGCGGCGACAAAGTCTACGAGCCGGCGAGCAACCGAGTTTATCCGGAATTTATCCTGAAGGACTACGAAGTGATCTCAACCAATCCGCCGCCGATTTTCAAAACCCAGATGAGCGGCCGGGCCGACGCCGCCCAGACCCGCTACGTGATCGAGAAACCGGAGCCGCAATTTTGAGTCCGAGCCGGACTGGCGGTTCGAACAAAGACAATCTCGCCGAGGGGTTTCTGCGTTATCTCGCGGTCGAACGAAACGCGTCGCCGCGAACACTGAAGGTTTATCGACAAGCGTTGACCGCGTTCCGCGGTAAAAATCAAAAGCCGTGGAAGCAATGTACGCCAGATGATTTTCGAGATTATCTCTTCGCGATCATGAAACGCGGCCAGGCACGTTCTTACGTGCGTTTGCAGTTCTCAGCGTTGCGCGTGTTTTTCAAATTCTTGACCGAGCGAAAGAAACTTCGAATTGATCCGTTGCGGCAATTACAACTCCCGAAGGTCGAAAAAAAGCTTCCGCTCGTGCTGACCCGGCAACAAATCGAAGAATTGCTGGCCGCGCCGTTGAAGATCGCGAAGCAACGAGCCGCGCCAGAATGGATGCCGCTGCGCGACGTCGCCGTGATGGAGCTTTTTTACAGCAGCGGGTTGCGATTGAGCGAATTGGCGGCGCTCGACGTGGAAGACGTCGATCTTTACACCGAGTCGGTCCGCGTCTTTGGGAAAGGCCGAAAAGAACGCGTTTGTCCAATCGGTGCGCCCGCGCTGGAAGCGATCTCGAAATATCGCTCTGCCGCGAACGTGCATTCCAGAGCGCTCTTCATTAGTAAATCGCGGCAACGGATTTCGCCGCGTTCGATTTGGTTGATCTTGAAACGCTATTTGCGGCGTACTTCGATTCCGATCTCGATTAGTCCGCACAAACTTCGCCACAGTTTTGCCACGCATATGCTCGATCGCGGGGCAGATCTGCGCAGTGTGCAGGCGCTGCTCGGTCACGCCAGCCTCTCGACGACACAAATTTACACGCACGTGACAGTCGAGCGGTTGAAAAAGGCGTACGCCGAAGCGCATCCGCGTGCCTGACCGCGTATCTTTTACGGCTGCGTTTTTCGCGCAAGAAGATCGCGAAGGAGTGGTTCGGCATCCGGATAGGCCGGATCAATTCGCAGAGCGATGCGGAGTTCAGCGATCGCTGGTTCCAGTTCGCCCTTGCGCACCAGACCGACGGCCAGGTTGTAATGCGCGCCGGGGTCGTTTGGTTGAAGGGCCAACGCCGTTCGATAGTGCGCCAATGCCGCATCGAGTTCGCCCTTTTCAAGCAACAAATTCGCGAGATTGCAATGAGCATCCGGAAAATCAGGCTGAAGTGTAAGCGCGCGTTGATAAGAAGCGGCGGCTTCGTCAACCTTACCTTTTTTCGAAAGAGCGTTGCCGAGAGTGTAATACGCTTTCGGGTGATTGGGATTCACTTTCAGAACGGTCCGCAAGTGCAGGATCGCTTCGTCCGGCTCGCCTTTTTCCATTAGCGCAGCGGCGAGGTTGTAGTGGCCAAACTGGTAATCCGGATCAATTTCGAGTGAGCGCTTAAATTGAACGATTGCTTCGTCGACGAAACCTTTATGGAGAAGCGCGCTGCCGAGATTGCTGCGGGCAGTCGCTGAATTCGGGTTCTTCGCTATAACCGCGCGAAAACAAGTTTCCGCATCGCGATAAGTCGTGCTTTGCGCCCATGTCAGGCTGGCAAGCAAAAGAAGTAACGCGGTCGAAGCCGCATAAACGGCCGGGCGCACACTTGCTTTGATCTGCGCAGCCAACCAGGCCACGCCGGTGGAAATGGGAGCAATGATTACAATCGTAGCCAGATATTGAAAATGATCGGCGCGAAATATGGCATCGTGACGGGCCGGCCCAAGGCCAGACATAAAGAAGGAGAGATTGAAGAAACCGAGCACCGGGAAAAGCATCAGTAGAAAGCAGATTGCTGCCGCAAGTGGGCCACGCGACTTCTTACGAATGATCCACAACCAGAGAAACAAAATCAGTACGCCAACGGGAAAAAGATATTGCCACCAGACCGCCTGACTGACGCTCCAAGTCGGATAGATCATGATCAGATCGCGCGGCCATAACAGTTCGCCCAGATAAAACCAGAACAGGCGCCCCGCGATCAGAAATCGCTCGAGCAGCGAAAAATCGAATGTCTCACCATTCTCGGCACAGAACTTTTGTTCCACCCAGACCGTGACGAGGCCGGCTACGAGTCCGACCACGAAAAAAGGAATTAGTGGTGCAAAGTCTCGCTTCCAACTCAATGTTCCGCGTTTCCACCAGAAAATGACCAACAGCACAGCCGGTAAAGTGACGATGATTGTTTTCGTCATCACGCCGGCGAGGAACAGCGCAAACGCGATGAAATAAGCGCTGCGCTTTCGCTCCCGATCGTATTTCAGATACAGCAGCGCCGAACCTGCACATAACGCTCCTGATAAAGTATTCTTGAGTTCCGAGATCCAAGCGACGGATTCAACCAAAACTGGGTGCAGCGCAAAAATCCCGGCCGCGAGCCAAGCCCCGGGAAGTTGCAACCGCTCGAGGATTCGCAATAGCAGGAGAGCTGTTAGTGCATGCAGCCCAATGTTGAGAAGATGGTAGGGAAGCGGCCACGCGCCCCAAAGTTTATATTCGATCCAAAAAACCGTGTGTAGGAGCGGATAGTATTGGGGAGCCGCGGCCGGGTCCGTCCAAATCCGACCGAGCCCGTGCAATGAACGCAGCTCGGCGGAAGTGATATGAATGTCGTCATCCCAGATCGGTTTTCCATTCCACGCCGGTTGATAAGCCAGCACGGTAACAACGATCAGAATCAGTCCAAACAACCAATTCCGGGACGACATCAATCAGCCGACGGACCGGTAGCTCGCGTTCTATTCAGCGATCGGCTCCGCCAGCTTCGCTTTTGTCACGTCCGGTTGGAAAACAAGCTTTCCGTCCTTGGCGGTGACCTGAACCTTGGTGCCAGCCTTGACGTTGCCGCGCAAAATTTCTTCCGCGAGTGGATCTTCCAAAAAGCGCTCGACCGCGCGCCGCATCGGCCGCGCGCCATAATTCGGATCGTAACCTTTTTCGATCACAAACTCGTGCGCCAGGTTGTCGAGAATGATCTCCACTTCCCTGGCTTTGAGGCGAACTTTCACCTTTTCCACTTCAAGATCGACAATCCGCAACAGATGCGATTTCTCCAACGAGTGGAAGACGATGATTTCGTCGAGACGATTGAGAAACTCCGGTTTAAAGACACGCTTGGTCTCGTCCAAAATCTTTTCCCGCATCGAATCGTAATCGTGTCCTTCTCGAGGCGCGCCGAAACCCAGCGTTGTCTGTTTCTTGAGCAGCTCGGCCCCAACGTTCGACGTCATGATGATGATGGTGTTCCGGAAATCGATCTTCCGGCCTAACGAGTCGGTAATTTTGCCTTCTTCGAGAATCTGCAGAAGCAGATGCATCACGTCCGGATGCGCCTTCTCGATTTCATCAAACAAGACGACTGAATACGGGCGGCGGCGGACCGCCTCGGAAAGTTGGCCGCCTTCCTCGTAACCGACGTAGCCCGGAGGTGAACCGATCAAACGCGATGCCGTGAATTTTTCCATGTACTCCGACATGTCGATCTGAATCAGCGCGTCGCGATCGCCAAACATGAATTCGGCGAGCTTTTGGGCGAGAAACGTTTTGCCGACTCCCGTCGGCCCGAGGAAAATAAACGAACCGATCGGCCGCCGCGGATCCTTCAAATCGGCGCGGCTGCGGCGCAGCGCTTTCGAAATCGCAGTGACCGCTTCATCCTGACCAATGACTTTGCCTTTCAGCTCCTCTTCCATTTTCAGGAGCTTTTCGGTTTCAGCTTGTTCCATTCGTTGGAGCGGAACGCCGGTGACTTTCGAAATGATGTGCATCATGTCGTCGGCGGTAACGACCACTTCCTTTTCTTCGCGCTCCTGACGCCATTTCTGCAAAATCGAATCGAGCTTTTCCTTGGTCTGTTTTTCTTTGTCGCGTAGTGACGCCGCCTTTTCGAAATCCTGCGCCTTGATAGCGGCTTCTTTCTCGAGTCGAATTCGCTCGATCTCTTTCTCGATTTCCTTCACGTCGGGCGGACGTGTCATCGCGTTGATGCGGGCACGCGCGCCGGCCTCGTCCATAACATCGATTGCTTTGTCGGGAAGAAAGCGGCCGGAGATGTAGCGGTCGGAAAATTTTACGGCGGTCTCGAGGGCTTCGTCCGTCAATTTGGCTTTGTGGTGCGCTTCGTACTTCGGACGGAGTCCTTTCAAAATCTCAATCGCCTCGTCAATGGTCGGCGCATCGACTTTCACCGTCTGGAACCGGCGTTCAAGAGCTGCGTCCTTCTCGATGTACTTGCGATACTCGTTCATCGTGGTCGCACCGACGCATTGCAATTCGCCGCGACTTAGCGCGGGCTTGATGATGTTCGAGGCATCCATCGCGCCTTCGGCCGAACCCGCCCCAACAATGGTGTGGAGCTCGTCGATAAAAAGAATCACGTTTTTGGAACGGCGAATCTCGTCCATCACGGCTTTGATGCGCTCTTCGAACTGGCCGCGGTATTTTGTGCCCGCGACCATTAACGCGAGATCGAGCGTGACGACGCGCTTGTCGCGCAATAACTCGGGAACATTGCCACTCGCGATTTCCTGCGCGAGGCCTTCCGCAATCGCGGTCTTCCCAACGCCGGCTTCGCCGATAAGCACCGGATTATTTTTCGTGCGCCGGCAGAGCACTTGAATCACGCGCTCAATTTCGTTGCGACGTCCAATCACCGGATCGAGCTCGCCTTTCTTGGCCAGCTCGGTCAGGTCGCGGCCGAAAGCACGCAACGCGGGAGTTTTGACATCTTTTTTCGATGTCGTCTCAGCACCTTCCTCCGCTTCCGATGGCGTGAAATTCGGGTCGAGCTCTTTGAGAATTTCATTGCGCGTGCGTTCGATGTCGATCTCGAGACTCTTGAGCACGCGCGCGGCGACGCCTTCGCCTTCGCGAAGCAGGCCGAGCAAAATGTGTTCGGTGCCAACGTAGGAATGATTGAGCGCCTTCGCCTCCTTGCCCGCGAGCGCCAAAACCTTTTTCACTCGCGGCGTGTAGGGAATGTTGCCGACGATTTTTGTTTCCGGCCCCGAGCCGACTTGCTTCTCAACTTCCATGCGCACGGTCTCGAGATCGAGCCCCATTTTTTGGAGAACGTTGACGGCGACGCCCTGGCCAAGCTTGATCAGTCCGAGCAGAAGATGCTCGGTGCCGACATAATTGTGATTGAACCGGTCGGCCTCTTTACGAGCGAGTTGCAAGACCTGTTGGGCGCGAGGTGTGAAATTGTTCATTGTTCTGACGGCGCCGGACTCGAGCCGTTGCCGGAGTCCATCGCCAGCTTACTGATATCAGGTTTAGGGAGCACTTTCAAACGCGCCCGGATAATTTGGGCGCGAAGATGGTCGCGCTCCTCCGCGTTGAGTTTTTGCTGCGACGTTTTTTGAAGGTGCGCCGGCTGCGTGTCCATGAACAATTCATCGATCGGCAGTCGCTTCTCTTCCGGGAAGACGTTGAGGTCGATCCCGAGCTTGATGATGGACAACAAATTGAGCGCCTCCTTCGAACTCATTGCATGTGCGTAAGTTAGAACACCATAGGCGCGGCCGATCTGGTCCCAGAGCGTGTTCGATTTTTTCTGAATCAATACCTGCCGTGAGTCGTGTTCCTTTTCGATGATCGTTTCGATCACTTTGGTGAGACGAGAAATGATTTCGTCTTCCTTTTCGCCGAGCGTGGTCTGGTTGGAAATTTGGAAAAGATTTCCCATCGCTTCGGTGCCTTCGCCGTAAAGACCGCGCACGGCCAGGCCGATCTTGCTCACCGCTTGCACCACTTGATTGATTAATTCGCTCAGGACCAAACCCGGCAAATGCAACATGGCTGACGCGCGCATGCCCGTGCCGACGTTGGTCGGGCACGCCGTTAAATAACCGAGGCGCTGGTCGTAAGCGAACTCGAGCTCGTTTTCCAGCGCGGTGTCGATCTTATCAAGAAGTTTGAAAGCCTGTTTCAATTGCAAACCCGAGCGCATCGATTGCATCCGCAAATGATCTTCTTCGTTGATCATGATGCTGAGCGTTTGGCGCCGATTCATGATGACTGCGCTGCCGGCACTTTTGGCCGCGTGCTCGCGGCTGATCAGATGCCGCTCGACCAAGACCTGTTTCTCCAACGCGGAGAGGTCTTGCAGCAATTCTGAAAACGAATCCTGCATTTCGGGAAGTTTTTCCACGTGCGGTTTGATCAGCTCGAGAATCGCAGTGCGCTCCGCCTTCTTCGCCCAACCGGGAAAAGCGCGGTCCCGCAGATTGCGCGCGAGCCGGACCCGGCTGCTAATTACAATTTGATGATGCGGTCCCTCTCCGCGGAGCCATTCTCCGGCGTTCGACATGACATTCGAGAATTTCACGGCCCTAACTCGTCAATTCGCTTTCGAGCTGTTTGATTTGATCCCGCAACGAAGCGGCCGTTTCGTAATTTTCTTCAGCCACGGCTTTTTGCAGGCTTTCGTTCAGATTGCGCATCCGGTCGCTCAACTCTCCCACCCGATGCGCGCGCTGCGGCACTTTGCCGACGTGCGCCGTTCCTTTGTGCATCGCTTTCAACAACGCGGTCAATGCCTCGGTGAAAGTTGCGTAACAAGTGCTGCACCCGAGCCGGCCTGTTTTTTTGAAATCAGGCTGGGTAAAACCGCAAACCGGACATCTCTGCGCTGAGCTTCCCTTTTCAATTTCCTCGGCCGCGCCGATGCCAAGGAGCAAATCCGCCAACGCAAATCCAGTCGGGTCCTGAACGCCTTTTTCCTTCGAACACGCGTCGCAGAGATTCACCTTCTGCATCTTCCCCTCAATGATTTGGGTCAGGAAGACCGTCGCGTCATTGCATTTACAAACGTCGCACAACATTTCTGCGGATTAGACCTGTTACACGCTTAAAACATTCAAGCTCCGAGTTTGTCGAGCACCTTTCGCGCCGATGTCGGTATTTCCGATTGCTTTGTCACCCCGTAGCCTTGGCGAAGGCGGATCGATCTTACGAATAAATCGGCGTCCCTGTTTGTCGCGTCATTTCGCGGAAGCGGGCGACCATCCGCGCTGTAATCGGGCCCGGTTTACCGGTGCCAATCGGACGGCCGTCGGCTTTGACCACAGGAATAATTTCCGCAGCTGTGCCAGTAAGAAAGGCTTCGTCGGCAATGAAAACGTCATGACGCGTAATGTCAGCTTCGGTCACTTTGATCCCTGTCTCAGCGGCGATTTCAAATACGACCGAACGAGTGATGCCGCGCAAGGCGCCGGCCGTGATCGGCGGTGTAAAAATTTGACCGCGCTTAACGATGAAGACGTTGTCAGCCGTGCACTCCGCCACGTTACCCTCATCGTTTAACATCAGGGCTTCGTCGGCATTGGCGAGGTTCGCCTCAATCCGCGCCATCACGTTATTTAAATAATTGAGCGATTTGACCGCGGGATTAAGCGCGCTCGGATTGGTCCGGCGGGTCGCGCACGTGACCACGCTCAGCCCGTTGCGATAGACCGCTTCGGGATAAAGCGCGATTTGAGCGGTGATAATGATCACGCTCGGCTTTTTACATTGCTCCGGATTCAAGCCAAGATTGCCAACGCCGCGCGTGACGATCAGTCGGATATAACCTTCCCGCAAATCATTTTGCCGGATCGTCTCCAGCAGCGCCTCGGTCATTGCGCGCTGCGACATCGGTATTTCCAAACAAATAGACCGTGCCGAATCCCAAAGCCGCTCAAGATGTTCCTCCAGCCTGAAAACGCGGCCGTTGTAAAAACGGATGCCTTCAAAAATTCCATCGCCATAAAGCAGGCCGTGATCAAACACAGAAACTTTGGCATCGCCCTCGGCATAAAATTTTCCGTCGACATAAATCTGCGATGTCTTCGTTGCGGGCTTTGACGCGGTTCGTTTATCGACCGCCGATTTTACCGCCTCGCGTGATTTAGGTTCGTCCATCACCGTCCCGCCAGCATTAGTGGTTTTCATAATTGCACGAAAAATCTCCGTGTTTCGTAGCGCAATTCAAGGGACAAAATGCGAACGGCGTTATTGGATGCGGCCATCTTTGATATGCAGCTCACGATCGCCGCGGGTGGCAAGGCCGGTGTCGTGCGTGACAATCAGCAAACTTTTTTTGCGCTCGCGGGCAAGATTCATCAAAAGATCGACGATCGCGTCGCCGGTCTTCGAGTCGAGATTGCCAGTCGGTTCGTCGGCAAAGATGATGTCAGGATCGTTCGTCAACGCCCGCGCAATCGCGACGCGTTGCTGCTCGCCTCCGGAAAGTTCCGCCGGCAAATGCTGCATTCGATCAACCAATCCGACCGCGGCCAAACTTTCTTCGGCCGCTGTTTCTGTCGAAGCCCGACCGATCATTCCCGGAAGCGAAACGTTTTCCAGTGCGGTCAGCTCCGGCAACAAAAAGTAGCCTTGAAAAACGAAACCCATTTTCTTGTTGCGAAAGCGAGCTCCGGCAGCCGCCGGACCGTTGTAAAGATTGCGGCCTTCAAATTCCACCGTCCCAGACTCAGGCCGCTCCAAACCGGCCAGCGTATAAAGCAACGTTGTCTTCCCCGCGCCCGACGCGCCGCAAATGAAAATGATTTCGCCGGGCGCGACTTCGATCGAGATACCGCGCAAGACCTCGATCCGGCGCGAACCCATCCGGAAAGATTGACATAAATCGCGGGCGATCAGCTGTGGCTGCACGGACAATTACTCCTCCAAGATCGACATCCTGCAACAATCTTCCTCTTCCTCTTTGTCTTCATCTGTACAAAAAAACCGCCGCGGAAAACTCCGCGGCGGTTTCTCACAATTTAGAGTTTTGTTACACCATTCCGAGCGTTTCCAACGTCGGCTCGTCCACTGCGCCCGTCGGCTCGAGGCCCTGAGCGGATTGATACTCCGCCAGCGCTGCGCGCGTTTGTGGTCCGAGAATGCCGTCGACTTCGCCCTGATAATAGCCCTGCTGCTGAAGTGCGGACTGCACGTTAGCAACTACCTGACCCGGATCGTACTCTGGACTTGAGGCGTAAATGGGTCCGTCATAATAATACGTTGCATACGGATCGTAACCCCAACACGGGTACCAGAAGCCCGACTCCCAGAAGAAAGGTGCGCCGAAAACAAAGACGATGGTGGTGTGATGCGATCTCCACCACCACTGATCATGCCACTGTGGCGTGTAATTCCGAAAGGCGGCATATTTTGGGCCTTGCCAATTCTGGCTGCCCTGGATGTGAACGCCTTGCTTAAACGTCACCTTCGAGATGTTTGGATTTGGCTTATTCGACAAGTTGAAATGCTGAACCTTGAAGTTCTTATTGACCGTGATGTTCTTGTTTACGGTCGTCGATTTATTGAACGTCGTGTTCTTGGCCGACCCGTTGGTCTGGCCGGAGAGGTTCGGATTCCCACCGGTCACTGGCCCCTGCCACTTCTGCGCGTTTTTACCCGTGCCTTTGTAATGCACCGTGGACGGCTGCTGAACGTTCGCGTTGTGAGAACCACCGCCCGGACTGGCTTTATAAACTTTGCCGGTCTGTGGCTTCACCACTTGTTGTGACTGCGCATTACCGCCGCCCTTTTTCTTTCCCTGTGTAGTTGTTTGGTCGTCCTGCTGCTGCTGCTGCTGCGCGGCGCCTGCAAACGACGCCAGCCCAAAACAACAGATTAAAACTAAAAGTATTCTCATAGTAAGGTAACTATTGCCTCCTGGGTTGTTAGACATTCCGAGTCTGACAGTTATTCAACCCTGTTAACTATATAATGGTTGCGCTGGCAACGCTGGATTTATCTTTGCTGCCGAATGGCTTCAAAAAGCACAATTGCCACGGCCGTCGCCAGGTTTAAGCTGCGCGTGTCCGCCATCGGAATCGTAACGCACTGGGGCTCGTTCGCTGCCAGTAAGCTCTCGGGCAATCCTTTCGTTTCCCGCCCGAACACAAGAAAATCGCCGGGCCGGAATTGGACGTCCCAGTAGGCGCGTTTGGTCTTTGTCGTCACGAAAAAATAGCGCTCTCCAGGTTGCTTCGCTTTGATCAGCGCATCCAACGAATCCCACACTCTTACATCGACATCTTCCCAGTAATCCAGACCGGCGCGTTTGAGTTGTCGATCTTCCAGAGAAAAACCGAGCGGTTTGACCAGATGGAGCGTCGATTTCGTCGCCAGGCAAAGCCGCCCGACATTACCGGTGTTTGGCGGAATCTCGGGCTCGACTAAAACGACGTTAAACATAAAATTTCAACCGCGGATTACGCAGATACCACGGATGCAGAATGAACCGGGAAACGAAAGAGAAATTTATCTGGAAGCCAGGAAGCCATGAAGCTTCCGAATTCTCTTTTCCTGGGCTCCTGGATTCCTGATTAAGTTATTTAATCTTGCTGGCGACGAATTTCTCCAGCTTCACCACGTCGGCGGCAAACTTACGGATCCCCTCGCCCGTTTTTTCGTACGCCATTGCATTCTCATTCAACAGCCACCGGAATTTTTTCTCGTCGAGATCCAGCCTCTCGATCTTCGCCGACTTCGCTTTTTCGGGATCGAGTTTGCGCTCAAGCGGTTCCTGCGACTCGGCAAGTTCCTTCATCAGCTCGGGGCTGATCGTTAGGCAGTCGCATCCAGCTAGCTCGCGAATTTGTCCGGTGTTGCGGAAACTTGCGCCCATCACTTCGGTCTTGTAGTCGAACTTTTTGTAGTAGGAATAAATTTCCTGGACCGATTGCACGCCCGGATCTTCCGGACCGGCGTAGTCGCGTTTGTTTTCTTTCTTATACCAATCGTAAATCCGGCCGACGAACGGCGAGATGAGCTGCACCTTCGCTTCGGCCCCGCGCACCGCCTGCGGCAGCGAAAACATCAGCGTCAGATTGCATTTGATCCCTTCCTTTTGCAGTTGCTCGGCGGCGTTCAATCCTTCCCAGGTCGACGCGATTTTGATCAACACCCGCTCGCGCGGAATTTTGCGCTCTTCATAAAGCTTGATCAGTTGCCGCGCCTTGTTGATCGAACCTTCGACATTGAACGACAATCGCGCGTCGGTCTCGGTCGAAACGCGTCCCGGGACAATTTCAAGAATGTCGGTGCCAAACTGCACCAGGAGATGATCGCAAATGTCTTCGATTTGCGCCTGGCCGCCCAAACCCGATTTCTTGCGGTCAGCGAGCACCTCGTCAAGGAGATGCCCGTATTGCTGCTTTTGGGTGGCGGCATAAACCAGGCTCGGGTTCGTCGTCGCATCTTCCGGCTTAAAATCCTTGATCGATTCAAAGTCGGCCGTGTCGGCCACGACTTTGGTGAACTTCTTCAATTGCTCGAGTTGATTCAGCTTGGTTTCTTTCTCGTCCGCGACAGCAATGCTCATAATAAATCCTCCGTTTGGCTTGAGCCGAAAGCGTACGCCCCGAATGGGAGATCGACAATTGAAAATCTGTTGCGATTAGAAAACCCCGTTCTCATTCTTTTGAGAGCCGAGCTTGGTCGCGTTTCTAACTTTGCTTCGCAGATAATGTTCCAGAATTGTCGAGGTTGGCGAAGGACAACACTGGATGTGGGTGTGCCCGCCTGCGAGGCCGAAGCCTTTTCCGGCGTGGCGAAGGCCCGCGTGCTGAAACGTTCGGATGATCAGTGAAACGCAGCGCGAATCACGAGGAGCCGACTTTGGGCCAGTGTTGAGGAACGCAACGATCTACGCGCGCGTTCGTTGGTTGCCGCGCGCAATCATTCTAACGAGAACAAGATCAACCACCGCTGGCGGGAGCGAGCCTTCTTCGTTTCATAATTCATCCTTCTGCCTTCAAACTTTGCCTGCGCCGGCTCGCCGTCGGCTGCGGCGATTGGTTAGGCGGCTTCATCACTTGCCAATGACGATGTCACCATAGGTGCTCTGAACGATCGCCCGCAACTCCGCCTGCTCGGGCGCAGGAACCTTGAATTTGTCGAGCGTCTGTTGCAAGTCATCCATGAAAGCATCCCATTCTTTGGGCGTGATGTTCAAGTGCTGATGAGAATCGCGCATGGAGCGCCCCGTGTATTTCTGCGGGCCACCGGCCGCCCAACAAACCATTTCGGTGACGTGATACTTGAAGCCGGCTGGCGACACCTTGTGGTGGGCTTCGTCCACGGCGGGGTTCGCATTGAGGCGGGCGTCGGTCATGACGCGGTCGATAAGTTCATCGACGACCGTGGCGATGCTGAAAGAGCCGCCGAGGCGCTCGTAGAGAGTGGGTTGGGGTTGTTGCTGGTTTGACATGCGTATTTCCTTTCTTGTGTTGGAGTATTTCGGTTACGAACGCTTCGTAAGCCGCCTGACGAGAAGAGCTCAGCTATCGCTGGCGGGAGCGAGCCTTCTTTTCAGTTTTCTACTTTCTAATTTCACCTTCGTAATTTTCATGCCGTCCAGCGGTTAGCTGGAGCGATTAGTTAGGCGTTTCGCGCGACAAAGGATAGCCGGGCCAATGGTACTGCTCGCCGATCGCTTCCACCAAGATGTTCTTTAAGACTTCGATATCAGTGTTCGCATTCATCAGAATCACCGCACCTTCTCCTGTCTCGAAGGCTATCGTAATGGCATTGAAGCCGACATTATCTCCGTTGTGTCCAAACCTCACTGGCGTTCCGCCGAGCATAAACCCGAGTCCGGAATCGCCATTTTGCTTTGTCAGCATTTGGCGCGTCATCGATTGAGAGATGACCGGATTCGATGTGCCCGCTAGCGAGCGCTGAACGTCAATGAGAAACTGAGCCAGATCTTCAGCGGTGGTCCACAGTCCAGCAGCCGCAAGTTCTGGATGCATACGCCAGCGGCCGTCGATCGCCCGCCGCGGCACGTCGGTATGTCCGGTCGCGGCGCGGCGCTCCCATGTTTCGGGCAGCCGTTGTCTAAAGGTACTCGATGACATTCCGAGAGGCTTCAAGACGGTTTCATCCATGTAGTCTGCGAACGATCTGCCCGTCACATCAATCATCATCTGCTGCATTACGACGAAGCCGCCGCCCGAATAATTCCAGCGGCTTCCGGGAATCTGGTCGACGCGGATGGGCGCCGAATTCGCAGGGGGCTGTCCGTCGAGAATTTGCACAAGAGAGGGAATCGGCGCACCGACGGGATAGCCTGAGAAGCCGTGAACGGTCAGTCCCGCGCTGTGGCTGAGAATTAGCCGCAGCGTGACGGGGTGATTCTTTGTAAAGCGATTTTCGGGGATCCTCCAGCGGCGTAGCTTAGCATTGACGTTTTCGTCGAGCGACAGCTTGCCCTGCTCAACAAGATGTAACGCGCCCAAAGCTGCAACCGGTTTACTAACGGATGCGGCTTGAAATAACGTCGACAATGTTACAGGCACCTTCTTCTCTTCGTCCGCCAAGCCGTAGCTCTGTTCCCTGATGACGCGGCTCTCTTGAATCACCGCCAAAGCAACTCCCGGAATATGGCGTTCCCGCATCTGCGCTATGATCACCTCATCGACGTGGTCGCCTTGGGAGCTAGATGGGCTTAGTGCGGCAACGAGAAAGACGCCCAACAACGACACGGAGATATTCATCGCCTAACGAGATCAAGCTCAGCTACCGCTGGTGGGAGCGAGCTTTGCTTTCATCTCATCCTTCATTATTCATCCTTCAGCCTTGCCGCAGAGCGGCCAGCGGTTGGCTGCAGCGACTTGGTTAGATGTAACGCGTTGCATACAGAGCAAGTGCCGAAAGTGCGATCAGCATCAGCCCAGTGACCGCGCACACGATGACCTGCGATCTGCTCGCGCGATGCTTCCGCGCTGCGAATGCGGCGGCAATGATCGTGAGCAGCGCTAACAGCAAGCCGGCATCGAGAGCTAAACTGGCCAATCTATACACGAACGGCGTAAGCAGCAGCATCCCGGCTACGACGGCGAAATAGTAGCCAAACGCGATAACCGCGAGTGCGCCGAATGCGAACATGCTACCTCGTGAGGTCATTACATCTAACGAGACAGAGATAAGCCACGGCAGGCGGTGGCGTGCTTTGCATTCACTTCATCCTTCATAATTCATCCTTCAGACTTGCAGCGCAGCGGACTGCCGTTGGCTTCATCGATCGGTTAGATGGTTTGGTGGCCGCTGAGATCGTGCTGCATAGTTAAACCTCCCAGCCTCGACCTTGTGCATCGCGTTTCAACTCGGCGAGCTTGCGAGCGACAGTCGTCTGAAGCTCTGTTTGTGGCAAATCGCGAATCGGCCAGAACCAATCCTGAAGCCGACGGAAAGAGAGCAGCTTTGATAGCTCGCGCAGTTGAGTGTCGATCGGTTCGCCATACACCGTGAGGCCGTGGCGGATCACGTCGATGATCGGATCGTCGCCTGGGCTACCGTTGGGCATACCATCTAACGTTCGCGCTCACCTACGACGGCGTATGCCTTTTGCGCGCGCGCCGTCGTCAGGTGCAGCGCCTTGTTCGGCAGCGTGCCTTGTCCTTGGGCGGACCGCCTTGGTTGTGTAGAACTGCAGCAGCTCAATCGGTGCTCCATCGTCAAGTATGAACGCCACGCGAACTCCAGCCGATGGCTCCGTCGGTGCGATCAGAATCTTCCGACCTTTCAGAGCTTCGTCCAAATCGTCGACGGCAAAGGCGATGTGCGGAACGATTCTGACGATCTCGGGCACGTGGCAATGCGGCTCGAACCGGATCCACTCGATCCCGTAGGGACTGGTCTCAAAACCGGCGACGTGAACCCCGAGCGGCGCGACATGGTGCTCCTGAGCACGAGGCTGCGTGTGTGGAATCCCGATGTGGTGGTACCGCCATCCGAGCTTCGCTGTCACGGCCGGCGGCTCATGGTTCAGTCGCTTTTTGCTGGTCACGTCTCTCTTCATCGATCTCACTCACCGATTGCGATCATTGGGTCTGTCGAGTCTGTCGAACTAGAATTAGACTGCAACTTGCAATCTATTGCTGCCTCCATAGAGGCAGTTTGCCGGAAAACACTGCAAGACGTCAACCGCGATTCCGGGGGGCAAAACCCCGTGCCCGACAAAATCAGTACTTGTATATGTCAGCCAAAATCGACAACGCGTGGCTGCATGGTTACATCTAACGAAAAAGAGGCGAGCGACCGCCATCGTGACCGAGCTCTGTTTCACCTGAAACTGTTTTAATCATCGGAAATGTAAACATCGCGCCGCATGGCGGTTCGCTCCAGCGCTTGGTTAGACCTATTCGATGTAAAACTCAAAGTCTTTAAATGGCCTGTCATCGAGCCAAAGCCTAACTGTGTACTTACCCTTCGGATCGCCGCGTGCAATCTTAATGTCTTCGATGAAAAACGAGTGAATCTCCGGAGGCGAGGGCGTGTGACTGCCCATCTGAACTTCGCGGATCCACGTGCGACGATCGTGACTTGCGAGCATGAATTGCTCTGGCGGTGACTTGCTGCGAAAGTTTGCGGGACCAGGCAACTCAAACTGCTCTCGAAGCTTCATCACTCGACCAATGTCGTGGTAATCGATCCGAAAGCCGTAGTGTGTACCCACAACGTACCGAATGTGGCGGGTCTCGGTAACGGCGAGGCCAGTGATCAGCCCGAAGCGCGCCTTCGGCACTTGCGTGCATGCTGATAACGTGAGCGCCGCAAATAATGTCGACGCACGAGCAAGCGCCATAGCTCTAACGAGTCAAGCTCAGCCACCGCTGGCGGGAGCGAGCTTTTCTAAGATCGAGGCTACTAATGGAGGAAGTATTATGTCTCGATTCGCAGCTTCGCTGCGAATGAATTCGAGGTCTTTGGATGAAATGCTTCTGCCGGCGAACTTCCGACCGAAGTAGAGACGGCCGTTGGAGAGGTCGAGCTTCAGCCCGGATTCGACGTTGTGCGCATGTGGCTGGGAAGGAAACGGATCAGGATCATTTCTGTGGATGCGCCAGACGCAACCGTCTCGCTTAATCGTAACTTCGTCGATGCGACGAAACGTGCCGTCTGGAATCGGCGAATGCTGGAATTCGATCTCAACGACGGACTGATCCATGACGCCACGATCTAACGAGAAAGAGATGAGCGACGGCCACCGAGAGCGAGCGTCGCTTGAAATGAAAGCGTTGTAGTCACGCAAAATGTGAACGCGCAGCGGGTGGCCGTTCGCTCCATCGCATGGTTAGACGTTTTCTTGGCGAGCATATACTTCGCGACCATGACCATGATCGAGATACAAATGATATTCCAGACTAAGGCACAGAGTCGATAACGTCGTAGTCGTGCTAAGCACTCCGGCGATGTGCGGACCCAAGCGGGCGTGCGAAATAGCCAAATTGTGGGAAAGCGGCGTCGGAATCCGGGAGGCCAGAAGAAGAAACCGGCTGGGCGACCGTCTCGCTCCCACTCATCGCGATGTGAATGATACTGTGCGCGGACAAGCTGGTCCGCCTGGAGGAAGCCATACAAAAGGATAGGCGCGCCGATGAGCAGGAGTATCGCACCTAAAGCCCACGGATCGTGCATACGTCTAACAAGAAGGAGATAAGCCACGGCAGGGTGCGGTGGTAAACATGCTGAGCTTATATCGCAATGGGGCCGTTGGCTTCATCGTTTGGTTAGGCCGGATCATATAACCGCAGTCCGCAATGAACGCATTTCCGCCCGAAGGTATTCGGTGACCACCAGTATCTCACTGTGAAATAGTTGCTGCACCTCGGGCAGCGGAAGGTCCGAATGCGGAAATAAGCGTAAAAATACAACACCGCGAACAGACCAAACACCACAGGCATCGCGAAGTTGGCGAAGATGGTGTGCTCAAACGCGAATGCAACCAAAGCCGTAAAAGGCAAAACGGCGAGGAGACTGATCACCCCCAAGCGATTCCAAGAGCGCAATGGCTTTAGCTGTGCTGAATGCTCGGACATGGGTCTAACGAGAACAAGCTGAGGTACGGCTACTGGAGCCGAGCCCGAAATGCGAGTTGAAAGTTTTAATCACCGAAAATGTAAATGCACAGCGGGTAGCCGTTACCTCCAGCGCATGGTTAGACCTACGCTTCATTTGCCGACGATGCTGACTTGCGACGAACCACGATGGTTAAACCGATGATGACAAAAACGAAAGTGAGAGAAATAAAGGCCACAGTGCTGCAGTCCATTGCGGCTTTCTCAACACGCGTCACGTAGCGTAGGTGTCCGTGATTGACGAATTCAGGATAGATTCGACCAGAGCTTGGGTCAGGCTGTCGCGGCCTATTCACATCGATGCGTCGATCTATGGCACCTCCAACAGCGACCATAGCAATGACACAGACAGCAATGATGCGCAGGACTATCTGCTCAGTGCGCGTGAGAGGACGTTTTGGCATGTGCGTAGGTCTAACGAGACACAAGATCAGCGACCGCGCGAATTAGAACCGATGTTCGCATTCTTTCAACGCTATGCATAAGGACGGTCCGCGGTTCGCTGCATCGCTTGGTTAGG